>Ga0206125_10002844_pt1 | contig 17531 bp, 16 predicted proteins | sample Helgoland_Spring_4_FD_148598 | JGI IMG/M metagenome (GOLD analysis project Ga0206125, IMG submission 148598) | Pelagic subsurface seawater microbial communities from Kabeltonne, Helgoland, North Sea - Helgoland_Spring_Bloom_20160331_1 | ecosystem: Environmental > Aquatic > Marine > Epipelagic ... | reverse complement strand
TACGTATTTCACCTCGCAGCCTATGCTGCGGAAGGTTTGAGTCACTTCATTCGGCGCTTCAATTACCAAAACAACCTCATCGGAAGCATCAACTTGATCAATGCATCGGTCAATGCAGGAACAGTAAAGTGCTTTGTGTTCACCTCCAGCATCGCAGTTTATGGTGCCAACCAACTCCCCATGCGGGAGGACACAACCCCGCTGCCGGAAGACCCTTACGGTGTCTCCAAACTGGCTGTGGAGTTGGATTTGAAAAGTGCCCGCGAGATGTTTGGGATGGACTACATGATTTTCCGACCGCACAACGTTTACGGAGAGCGTCAAAACATCGGCGACCCCTACCGCAACGTGGTGGGAATCTTCATGAACCAAATCATGCAAGGAAAGGAGCTGACAATCTTTGGTGACGGCCTCCAAACCCGGGCGTTCAGCCACATTGATGATGTCGCGCCCATCATTGCCAAAGCCATTGAACGGCCAGATGCCTACAACGAAATCTTTAACATTGGCGCAGACACTCCTTACACCGTCAAGGAATTGGCCACCATCGTTTGCGAAGAGTTTGACGCCGCGGAGAAATTAAAGTTCCTCGAAGCACGCAACGAGGTCATGCACGCGTACTCTAGCCATGAAAAGGTTCACGAATATTTCGGCGACCTAATTCAAAACATCGCCTTACGCGACGGCATTCGCCGCATGGTGACCGACGCCAAAGCTAAAGGACCCCGTCAAGGCAAGAAGTTTGGTCACATTGAGGTGCCCAAAAACATGCCGCCCGCTTGGCAAAAGCTCGTCTAATGGCGTTCCCCACCGTATCGGTCATCATTCCCGTTCGCAACGAAGCCAAGCGAATAAGGCAGTGCATAGAAGGCATTTTGAAACAAACCGTACCCGTCCATGAAATTATTGTCATAGACAGTGGTTCCACGGACGGTACCCTCGACATTCTCGCTGAATTCTCGCAAGTGGACCTCATAGAAATTGACGGCTCCACATTCAACCATGGCCTGACACGCAACCTAGGAGTGGAGAAGGCCACTGGCGAATTCTGCCAACTAACCGTGGGCGACGCATACGCTTACAACGAGTTCTGGTTGGAGGAGATGCTCAAGGGCTTCGTCGATGACGAGGTCATGGCCGTCTGCGGCCAGCAGGTCGTTGATCACCTGCCAGAGAACAATCCGATGCAGTGGTTTCGGCCTTCCGGACCGCCCACTTTACGAAGGGTGCAGCACCAAAATGGTGCCTGGGATCGATTGAGCCCGGAGGAGAAAAAAGCCGATGGCGGATGGGATGACGTGATTGCGATGTACCGCCGAAATGCACTCGTCAACCAGCCTTTTCGAGAAACGAGTTATTCAGAAGACAAGATCTGGCTCGACGAAGCCATGCGGACAGACCACGCCGTAGTTTACAATACTGCAGCCCGGGTATATCACTACCATTACGAAGACGCGGACTTCATGTACCGGCGCACCATCACCGGACTGTACTTCAATTACCGGATATTTGGCACTTCACCCCTCGCTTGGCAGGCTCCCGGAGGATGGAAAAGCAAGGCGCACCGATTCAAATGGACTTTCCTAAAATCAGGTATCAATCCAATTTTAGCTTTACGATGGTGGCACTATCAATCCCAACGCTTTGGTGCTTTGGAACAAGGCATTCACGATTTCATCCAAGCAGCAACTGAAGGAGAAGATGGGCTTGACAACTTCCACTCTGAACTATGTGGTAAGCCCCCAATCCCCGTGAAACGATGAACGTTGCACCTAAGCTCAGCATCCTTACCACGATTTACAATCGGGAGCCATTTATTGCTGAATGCATTGAAAGTGTGCAATGCTCGAAGTTCAAAGACTATGAGCATATTTTGGTCGATGACCAAAGCTCCGACCGCTCAGTTGAAATTGCAGAGTCATATGCACGCAAGGATTCTCGAATAACAGTCCACAAAAACCCCAATAACCTCGGCGACTACCCCAACCGAAACAAAGCCGCATCCTTAGCGCGTGGCAAGTACATCAAATACGTCGATGCGGACGACATGATCGGCCCATGGATGTTGAGCATCATGGTCGACGCGATGGAGACTCACCCCGATACTGCTGCAGGCCTATTCGTGTATGGGCCACACAAGAGTTATCTCCCAAGAAAGATAGAAGCTGGTCAATCACTAATAGAACACTACATCGACGGTTCTGGGATATTAAATCGATCGCCACTCGGCGCTATTATCGATAGGGAGAAATTTAATGCTGTGAATGGATTTCCATCCAAACAACATGTCGGTGATTTTGAACTCTGGCATAAACTCGGAGCACTATATCCCCTGCTAGCACTGCCAACTCTGCTCTCCAATTACCGGATTCATCCGGGCCAGCAGAGTGAGGACAATAGAAAGGACTTCACCGTTCCATTCAAATATTTCGAGGCTGCTTTGGATGGCCTCAAATTCGCGCGCAAGCTGGGTTTTTCACATCCAAACATCGAAACCGAGATTCTAAGAAGAAGAAGCAGAACTGTGCTCTACGCAATAAAACAACTGCACTTCGAAAAAGCACGTGTTCTAAAATCAAAATCCGGTCAAACCTGGATGGATTTGATTCGTCATGCTCGAGCATAAAGTCAGCGTTCTCATACCGACTTATAACGCCACTCCTTTCCTGGAAGCAACGCTTCTTTCTGTCGTTACTCAAATCCGAAATACTGACGAAATCATCGTCATAGATGACCATTCTTATGACGGGTCCTTGGAACTTGCCAAAGAAGTTCTAAAGCACAATCACCCAAACCACATTGCCGAGAAAAACCTCAACAAAGGAGCCTGCTCGGCTAGAAACCGCGCTTTAGAACTTTCCACAGGAACTCTGATTCAATGGCTCGATGCCGATGACATCTTGGGTAAAGGAAAAATCGACAACCAGAGACAACATCTTCAAAAGGATACTGCCTGCATCGCCATTGCTCCATTCATCCCGTTCGCAGGAACGATTGAATCAGGAATCATCCAAGACAATAGGACATGGCCTACAAAAGGGGAAATGTCAGCCGCAAGTTGGCTCTCAAAAGCATTCATGACCATCCCTGCTTGTTGGCTAGGACATAGAACTGTCTTCGAAGCAGCAGGTCCTTGGAACACCCTCTTAAAGATAAATCAGGACGGTGAGTACTTCACAAGGGTCCTTGCTCAGGCAGAAACTGTTCTTTTCGACCCCGCCATTGAAGTTTACTACCGTCGGAATCTGTCCAATTCAGTATCCCACTTCTCTGCGGATAAAGCCGAGTCGCTCTACCTAAGTATTGCATCTATTCATCAAACTGCACTGGGCTTTGAAGACTCCTTTCGAATGCGTCAAATGGTGGCCAATCGTTACCAACATGCCATTTATTCTGCTTATCCCCATTTCCCGGAAGGCCAGACCAAAGCACAGAATCAACTAAAACTCCTCCCCCCCCCAACAATTTCCAACCCCAACGCCCTCAGTCCCCTCAGTCAAATCATCAGTCAGGTTTTTGGGTGGAAAACACTAACTCGATTGAGATTACTTCGAAAAGAATTATTTAAATGAATCGAAGAGTCGCCATCGTAACCACGAAGCAGCCAGGTACCAATCCACGTATGCGTAAAAATGCCGATGCATTGGCAGCAGCCGGCTATGACGTGGACGTACTGTATGCCTTCAATGCTGCTTGGGCCGATGAAGCCGATCAGACTGTTTTCCAGCAGGCAAAATGGAGACACCGCCGCATTGGTGGACACCCTCAGAAGGAATTCAAGACCTATGCCATTCAGCGACTTCACCGAAAATGGGCGGACTGGACACACAACTTGAGCGCCGCATTTTGCCCATGTCGACATGAGTATATCAAAGCGCTTCAAACGATTCAGCCTCACCTCGTCATTGGTCACAACCCCGGTGCACTTCCCATCCTTTCTGAATGGAGCTCAGAAGGGACCGTACTTTTCGACGCTGAAGATGACCACCCTGGAGAATTTAAAGTCCACTCTCCAGAGAGTCTCCGCGTGGCAGAAATGGAAAAATATCATTTAAAAGAAATCACCCACATCACAGCGGCCAGCCCCCTCATTGGTAAGGAATACCAACGCCGATTCCCACACCTCGAGGTAACCGCAATTGACAACGTCTTCGACCTCGATTTTCAGCCGGAATTTCAAGAATCCGCTGGAGATCCATTGAAATTCGTCTGGTTTTCACAAGTCGTAGGATTGGACCGAGGACTCCAAGAGTTCTTCGCTGCATTAGGGGCCATTGCCGACGTGCGAATACAATTCACAATCATCGGGCTCTGTGAGGAGCATGTCCGCCGCACACTCCAGAATTCAATCCTTTCCGAGCATCACACCCTGTCCTTCGAGCCTCCGGTGCAGGAAAAGAAGCTCATGCAAAAACTCGGACAACACCACATTGGGTTGGCCATAGAGACGGGAATGACCCGAAACCGTCAATTGTGCAGGACCAACAAGCTCTTCTGCTATCCACTTTCGGGGTGCATCACCCTGGCTAGCAATACCCGATCCCAAACACAATTCATGGAGGAACACCCTGAGGCTGGAGTGGTGTATGATTCTAACCGCCAGTTGACCGACCTTATCCTGCAATGGGCAACCCAACCTGATGTCCTGAACAATCAGCGAAAAGCAGCTTGGAAACTGGCGCAAAGCAAGCTGAATTGGGAGGTTGAGTCTGAGAAATTGGTGGCATTGGTCGAACGGTTAATTCATCAGAAGCCATGAGAACCGTTTTGATCGTCTACCCGCATTGGCCCCCCAGCAATCTAGTCGGGGTGCACCGGGTACGGTTAATCGCCAACAACCTCAGCCAACAGGGTTGGCACCCAATCGTACTCACCGTTGCAGAGGAGTTCTATGAGGAACCTGGGTCACCTGAATCCGTGAAGTTGGTAGACGACTCTGTAGAGGTTATCAAAGTATCAGCACAGGAGCCCTGGTCTCTTTTCAACAAACGACTGGTCGGCGACATCGGTTTGCGAGCCCATCGCTCTTTGAAAGATGAAGCCCTGCGCCTGTGCAGCAAACGGCCTATTGATTTCGTCTGGATATCCATGCCTTCTTGGTATACATCCTTACTTGGCAATACCATCCGTCAAAAGACGGGGGTTCCTTTCGGTATCGATTATCAAGACCCTTGGGTGCAACCTCTTCCCGAAGGAACCAGCCCATTTAGTCGTGCGGCCATTACACAAAGGTGGGCGCGTATCCTTGAGCCTCGAGCACTGCGCCATGCCACTCTAGTCACAGGAATCAACCGCCCCTATTTTCAAGGTGCACTCGATCGCAACCCCAAATTAAATCCCCACACGGCTGCTTTCCAATTGGGGTTCGATGCTGCAGACCATAGCATTGAACACCCCACCGAATCTCCATGGCCCAAAAACAAACTGATTGCCCTTTATCCGGGTGCTTTTCTTCCTTTGAGCTCCCCGTTTCACCGCGCCATACTGCATGCTTTCAAGGAGCTCGACTCCCGCGGTGAATTGCCAAATGAAGCCTGCTTGGCCTATATCGGGACAGGCCACTCCAATCGTCCAGTACTCACCATAGCGCGGGAATTGGAGATCGAACATCGCGTGATAGAATTGCCAGAACGGATTCCTTACCTCGAAGTCCAGCAATTGCTGCGGAACGTTCATGGCTGCATGATCATCGGGTCTCCTGAGCCACATTATTCAGCTTCCAAAGTATTTCAATCCGTTCTCAGTGGACGCCCAATTTTAGCATTGCTGCACAAAGACAGCGAGGCATTGCGCATCCTCGAGGCCTCGAATTGCAGTTCATTCAGCGTGGGCTTCGATCCGATAGTTGACCTTACAGCCAAATTGGAAAAAGCCATGAAGAGGTTTTGGTTCAACAAAGAATGGAACCCGAACATCAATGCCTTGGAACCCTACTCTGCAACCAATGCGGCAGCAACTTTAGCAGAAGGCTTCAACCATTGTCTCCGATGAAACGGCTCGCAATCCTCAGTACTCACCCCATTCAATACAACGCTCCGTTGTTCAGAATGCTGCATGAGGATGATAGCATTGAAGCTCATGTCTTCTTCTCCAAGACTTGGGATCAAGTCAAGTTCGACCCCGACTTCCAGCGCGAAGTCGTTTGGGACATCCCCATTACCGAGGGATACCTGCACTCAACCCACGACGCCTCAAAGAAGGCCGGAAAGCAAGACCTAGAACGAACCATAAGCAACTTCGGGCCTGATGCCCTTCTCGTTTATGGTTGGAACTTCCCTGGCCACATGGCCATGATGCGGAAATTTCATGGCTCGGTCCCCATTTGGTTCCGGGGCGACAGCCACCTTTTGAACCCATTGCCGTTTTGGAAAAAGACCCTTCGGCGCCTCACCCTCCATTGGGTCTACCAACATGTGGACATCGCATTCCCAGTAGGCAAAGCCAACGCCGAATACTACCTGTGGAGCGGGTTATCAAAGAATCAGTTGATCTCAGCTCCGCACGCCGTTGACAACAACTTCTGGGAACGAATTGAACATGAAAGAAGCGAGAAAGCCCGCACTTGGAGAAAGGAGCTTGGCATTCCTCAGGATGCAGCCATTATTGGATTTGCAGGCAAACTCGAGCCGCTCAAACAAGTGGGTCATTTAATTCAAGCCGCAATGAGCACTGCAGAAGCCCATCTGGTGATTGCAGGCTCGGGGCCGCTGGAAAAACCACTTAAAGAACAAGCAAGAGAATTTGACCGAACCCATTTTGTAGGCTTCGTTAATCAGTCCGACATGCCCACCTTTTATCAGATGGTAGACATTCTAGCATTGGTCTCTTATTCAGAAACTTGGGGGCTGTGCATCAACGAAGCCTTGGCCTCCGGTGCGCGGTGCTTCTTGTCGGATAGAGTCGGGTGCCACCTCGATGTCCTTTCCGTTGCTGAAAGAGGCACAACAGTGGGTTGGGACCGTCCCGAGGAATGGGCTGCCGCACTAGAAAAATTGCTCAATGCACCACCAAGGACAGGCGCCGATAGGGAGGCATTCAGTTCCGCGTTTAACCTAAGAGGGTTCCACGAGGCCATCAAAAAGGCATTAGCATGAGGAACGGGGGAAAGCCACACATTCTCTGCGTGATATACGGAACGGAACTGTACGGCAGCGAACGGGGGACGTTGCAAGCCACGCGGTCTTTGCAAGAAGCAGGTTTCGACATCACCATTGCTGGCTCAAAAAGAAGGCCCAATGGAGGGGCCGTAGGCGATGCCGCAAGGGCACAGGGGCACAACGTTAGGCTCATTCAATTTGGCAGCCACCTCAAGAAAAGCTGGGTGTTATACAATAAACATTATCGCAGGAGCACTTGGACCCAGATCAAACTTAGTCACCGCCAATTCCGAGGAGTTGTCCGCGAATGTCAACCCAGTCACATCATGATTGGCAGCACGTCTGTGTTGCCCTATCTATTCTGTAATGTCTTCTTTACACGAGTTCCCATAATCTACAGAATGGGGGATGCTCCAGAACTAAACTCAATACTTCACCGGCCAATGTGGAAATGGCTGATTCATAAGTCTTCAAGAATCGTTGCCATTAGCGACTATATGAAATCGTGCATCGTTCAGCATAGAGGTAAATTTATGAACCCCAATAAGATCCAAGTCATTCGGAACATTGCACCCCACCGCACAGGGCCTTTTAGCCAAGCACTCACTTCCGATCTCCAACGGTCCAAGAGGCCACTTCAGTTCATCTTCGTAGGTCAGCTCACACCCCAAAAAGGAATTGAACTGCTCATTCAAGCGCTCATCAAATTGGATGACCCCAACATAGGTTGCTGGGTTCTAGGGGAGTTCATGGGCAACAAAGAATTCGATGAGCGCATACAGAACACCCTCCGCACTTCATCGTCCCGAACCAAAATCGAAATGGTAGGCTACGTGTCCGATCCAAGACCGTACTACAAAGCGGCAGATTGGCACATTGCCCCCTCAACCTATGAGGAACCTTTGGGCAATGTGGTCCAAGAAGCACAGCTTCAGGGCACACCCAGCATCGTCACCAACAAGGGGGGGTTGCCGGAATTGATTGAGCATGAGAAGACAGGTTGGTTATTGGAAACCCCGACCCCGGAGGCCATCATCAGATGTGTCCAAGCCCTCCAAGGTTCACCTGATTGGGTTGATACCGCCGAATCAGCAATCCACACCAAGTCTGCAGAATTCGGAAATGTGGAGTTTAGACAAGCGTGGATACAGGCCTTGAGCACTTCATGAACCGGCCTCAAACCATAGAATCTCCTTTGATGGGCGTCTTGCTGGCCGCCTCGGTGCTGTATGGATTCTTCTCACCCAATATGCTCGAAACCATCTGGTCGGGATTCGCTTTGTGGCTCACATTGCGCTTGTTTTGGTGGCAACGTGTGCCTGGCGTCCTGCTCTTTGCGCTGGTCACCCCCTTTATCGAAGCCCATGGCGTCATCCTTGAGGCAAACAATTACGGCTTAACCCTGAATCAGGTTTACCCTGGGACTGGGGTAGACACCTTTTGGGCTTCAAGCATTGGCTACGTTGCCGTGCTTCTGGGTTTCTATTGGGGTAGCCGCGGGGCATTCAGAGCATTGCCAAAGGGTGACCAACTGGTCGAAGCTGCTGGAAAGCTTAGCTTCTATCGAATCTTCATCGCGGTCATCCTCGCCCAATTCATCGTCCAGCTGACACAGCAGGTCATCCCTTACGGAAGCAGCCTCAGACAAGTCGAAACCTACATTTCAGGAGTCTCGCTCGCAGTCACACTGACGCTGACCTGTCATCACTTCATCAGGCAAGAAAGAACTTGGCTGTTCTTCGCATACTTCGCATACTTCTTAATCTCAAGCTTCTACAGCTATTTCTCCTCGTGGAAAACCCCCATTACGATGCTCATCGTCGCCTCTATGATCACTGCCATAGAATTCAAAGGCCGACAAATCTTCAGACAGGCCCCTGTCATTGCCGGTGGAGTGTTACTCGTATTTGTCTGGCAGACCGTCAAAGGCGAATACCGAGAGTTCTTATCACAAGGGGAGCGCTCCCAAGCCATCCGGGTCTCACAAACCGAAGCCTTGTCAAAGTTCTCGGAACTCGCCACCGACGCACTACAACAGGACACTTTGCTCTCCGATCAATTGGTGGGCGCCACCTATAAACGGGTAGGCTACACGGAATACTTCGCAGCCGCTGTTGGCAAAGTCCCCCTCGACATCCCGCATGAAAACGGCAAGCTCTTCATGCAAAGCGCAGAATTTGCGCTCATCCCTCGCATCATCAATCCCAACAAAGGGGTCAAAGACGACAAAGCCAAAGTGGAGCGATACACCGACTTCTACTTCGGAACGAACTCCTTCTCCTCATTTAGCCTCGGCCACTATTGTGAAGCCTACATCGATTGGGGTCCCTTTTGGATGCACCTGCACTTGTTCATTTATGGCCTGTTTGGCGCCCTCCTTGTGCGGCTTACCCTCCAAAGAACATCTGGACTGAATGACCTTATCAAATGGGGCATCCTGTTCGCTGTCCTCTCAGGATGGGGGACGTTCCAACAAGACATGGTCACCGTTTTGGGACGCACTGTCTGGGGTACTCTGTGCCACCTCGTCCTGTTTATGCCAGTATACAAGCAACTCAACCGACTGTGCAACCGATGAGCTCACCTAAAATTTCAGCGGTCGTTACCACCTATAACCGACCCGATAAATTACTGCGCTGCCTGCAAGCGATTAAAGCACAGACCAGCTCTCCACTCGAGACCATCATCGTTCACGATGGCAGTGCAGCTGATTTCGGCGGCGATGACGATTACTGGCTCCCAGAGCACATTGATCATTTGCAAGATTTGATCACCAAACAAGACTGTAAACCTGCCATCTACCACACCCACCGAAGAGAGCTCCGAGGTACAGAATGGAACGACCCGCAAGTCCATGAGAAACCAAGCGGAATGACGTGGCAAGAACATTACGTCTCCAAAGGAGAAATGATTCCCTCTGCTTCTTGCATGCACGTTGATATCCTCAAGCGCTTCCCTTTCCCACCAGGAATCAAATACGCCGAGGATCATGAACAACGCTTGATGGCCTTTTCAGAATTCCCCTGCTTCCCAAGCGCAAAAAGGACGGTGGCTATGGACCGCACTGATGAAACAGCCACCAACCGATCCATCCATGAAATCGCCGAAATCTATCGGGGTCGCTTTGATGCCATGTTCGCCATCCCCACCATCGCCAAGCATGTGCGAAGAAAGTACCAAAATGACGCCCGATTCCGATGGGCCAGCCTTGAGGTGAGCGAAGCCAGAAGCCAAGGAATTGGCCCCTTCATCCAGCAATGGCTTAGAAGCATCCCTCAGGTTCGGAGTTGGACCAACATGAAGACCATGCTTCTCCACTTGGTCTGGTTCATCACCCGCGACCTTCCAAAATCAAAGGCCTCATGAGTCAAGACATGCTACCCAAGTGGCACCTGTTCTCGGAGTGGTTCAAACCCAAGGACCCAAACAGGGAGCAAGAGTTTCTTCAGTGCTTAGAAGAAAACTTGGCCTGTCCAGACATTCAAGAAGTCCACCTCTTGTGTGAGGGAGAACCACCTGCATTCGAGCACCCCAAGCTCACCCTCATCCAGCCCGAGAAGCGACCAACCTATACCTCGCTTATCAAAACCGTCTCCACTCATTTGAAAGGAAAACACATCGTAATCGCCAATAACGACATATCCTTCCAGCGGTTCAACAACTTCTCCATCCTACCGAATCAAGTAGCCTGTTGCACGCGCTACGAGATCCGGGATGGAAACCCTGTTTGGTACAGAGAAGCCAACCAGAAGAACCCTGGCATATCGCAAGACGCCTGGTTTTTTAAATCCCCCATCACAATCGGCGGAGGTCACTTCTAAATGGGCACCCCAGGGTGCGACAACCGCATTGCCTGGCTCTTCCACGCCTCAGGCAATCATGTATTCAATCCCGGCCACAACGCCATGCTCCTCCACCGCCATGAAAACATGGCTAGGAACTATGCCAAAGAGCGACTGCCCAACCCTTACCTCCACGTCAACGAAGACGGCAACCATAACATCATCTTCAACAAGCGTGCTTTCCCAGCTGATCTCCAACCCCCAATCCACCAGTGGCACGTATTCCGCAGCTTGATAGCATCACGAGCTGAATGCGTCTTCACAATCCGCCTCCTCGTTCAAGTCCTCTCGGAACGCTTCAATAGTAATCAATGATAAGTCAGTTTCCACTTTAAATATTGGTGCACTTGTTCTACAATACCGGATCAGTAATTATTGAAGCTATCTTAAATTGACCATCACTAATCCGAGTAGTTAAGAATTAAACTCAGCCAATGCTCTTCAACAGCCCTGAGTTCCTGCTTTTTCTGCCGATTGTCTTTGGGCTGTATTGGTTTGTCACCCAGCGCAGCCTCAAGGCGCAGAACCTGCTGCTGCTTGTTGCGTCGTATGTGTTTTACGGTTGGTGGGACTGGCGCTTCCTCGGGCTGATTGCCCTCTCCACCATTGTCGACTTCCTCGTCGGCATCCGCATTGAAGAAGCGCCGGACAAAGCGCGGAAGAAGCGGTGGCTGTGGGTGTCGCTCGCCGTCAACCTCGGAATCCTCGGCTACTTCAAGTACGCCAACTTCTTCATCGAGAACTGGATCTCGGCCTGGCAGTCCCTCGGTGTCACCATGCACGCCTCCACCCTGCAGGTCATCCTGCCCGTCGGCATTTCCTTCTACACCTTCCAGACCCTCTCCTACTCCATTGACATCTATCGGGGCAACCTCAAGGCCACCCGCGACCCTGTCGCCTTTGGGGCTTTTGTCTCCTTCTTCCCTCAGCTGGTCGCGGGCCCCATCGAACGGGCCACCAACCTGCTCCCGCAGATCACCTCGCCCCGAACCTTTAACTATGCGCAGGGGCGCGACGGCATGCGCCTCATCCTCTGGGGCATGTTCAAGAAGGTCGTCGTGGCCGACTCCTGTGCGCCTTACGTCGACATGTGTTTCGACAACCCCGAAGCGTTTTCCGGCTCGACCCTCATCCTCGGTGCCATCCTTTTCTCCTTCCAGATCTACGGCGACTTCTCCGGATACTCCGACATCGCCATCGGCACCGCCAAGCTCTTCGGCTTCGAGCTGATGACCAACTTCAAGTTCCCCTACTTCTCCCGCGACATTGCCGAGTTCTGGAGGCGTTGGCACATCTCCCTCTCCACCTGGTTCCGCGACTACCTCTACATCCCACTCGGAGGGTCGCGCGTCTCCAAGCCCAAGGCCATCCGCAACGTCTTCGTCATCTTCCTCGTCTCCGGGTTCTGGCATGGGGCCAATTGGACCTACATCGTTTGGGGCGGCATCCACGCCCTACTCTTCATCCCACTTTTCCTGCGCGGAACCAACCGAAAAAACACCACCAGCATCGTCGCAGAAGGCAAATGGCTGCCTTCCCCGCGCGAACTCCTGCAAATGGGATGGACCTTCACCGCCGTCACCATCGCTTGGGTGTTTTTTAGAAGTCAAGATGTGACTTCAGCCGCTCAGTACCTCTTAAACTTGGGAATTGACGGCAAACCGGATAAACTCAAGTCTGTACTCATCTTGATTCCGTTCATCTCTGTTGAATTAGCCTATTTTAAAGGAGCTAAAGGCCACCCGTTTCTGACGCCTATCCTGCAAATCATAGCTATCGCCCTCATCATTCTGTGCAGCATATCCAATGGAAACTCCCGTTTCATCTACTTCCAGTTTTAAGCTGTTCCGACATTGGGCGGTCCTACTAACTGCAGGACTGGCTTTGGCCATTGGGCCGTGGTGGAGCCAACTCTACATCTGCCCTTGTGACGATTCAAGAGGGGTATTCCGGCTTGCACCTGTAAAAGCGAATCATTTCATTTTTGGGACAAGTCGGGCCGCACAAGGAGTTGACCCGAGAGAATTCCGGCAAACAATGTCCAGTGCCACCTCCTTTAACTTTTCCTTCAACCTTTCAGACTCTCCATGGAGCAGGGAATACTGTGAATTAATCCGGTCCAAACTTGGTCAATCAGTCAACCCCGAACTAGAATCACAGTTGATACTTTTCGTTGACCATTGGAGTCTAGCTTCACAAGGAGGTAGTTCGATTTTCAATAGAAAAATACCATCCAGTTCAAGACACCAAGTGAATTACTGGTGGTATGGCACAAACCCCCTTCAGGTGCTCGCCGGTTCAGAGGTTGGAGACCTCGGTGGAGCCATAATTGGAACGACACAAAGAGCAATTGGAATCCAACGTGGCTTTTTCGATTGCCCGTGTGTCAAACGCTCGCGAGGTTGGTTACCCAATACGGGTAAAAACCCATCCTTTTCTGCGAAAATCCGCGAATATAAGAGACATGCAAGCCAACACGATTCGACATCTTATGAGGGCAATATCAACCAACTTCAACAGTTGATGATCGACATCAAAGGCGACTTCCCAAAAGCAAGGATTCACCTCATTCGCCCTCCGGTTTGTCGCGGTATACGGGCAATTGAAGACTCTCTCCATCCAAGTTTGGAACGCTTAGTCCAACCCCTCCTCCAGTATTCCGAAACCTACATTGACTTTTCAATGGCTCTCGACGACACCTCCTTCGTAGATGGCAATCACATCAACGCATCATCCGTACCATATTTCACTCGTTTACTAGAGGACCGGATCACCAACCATGCTCTTCAACAGCACTGAGTTTCTGCTTTTTCTGCCGATTGTTTTTGGGCTGTATTGGTTTGTCACCCAGCGCAGTCTCAAGGCGCAGAACCTCCTGCTGCTCGTTGCGTCGTATGTCTTTTACGGATGGTGGGACTGGCGGTTCCTCGGGCTGATTGCCCTCTCCACCATCGTCGACTTCCTCGTCGGTATCCGCATCGAAGAGGCGCCCGACAAAGCGCGGAAGAAACGGTGGTTGTGGGTGTCGCTCGTCGTCAACCTCGGCATCCTCGGCTACTTCAAATACGCCAACTTCTTCATCGAGAACTGGATCACAGCCTGGGACTCCCTCGGCGTCGCCATGCACGCCTCCACCCTACAGGTCATCCTGCCCGTCGGCATCTCATTCTACACCTTCCAGACCCTCTCCTACTCCATCGACATCTATCGCGGCAACCTCAAAGCCACCCGTGACCCCGTCGCCTTTGGCGCATTCGTGTCCTTCTTCCCGCAGCTTGTAGCGGGCCCCATCGAGCGCGCCACCAACCTGTTGCCCCAAATCACCTCCCACCGAGAGTTCACCTACGAACAAGGGCGAGACGGCATGCGCCTCATCCTCTGGGGCATGTTCAAGAAGGTCGTCGTGGCCGACTCCTGTGCGCCCTATGTCGACATGTGTTTCGACAACCCTGAAGCGTTCTCCGGATCGACCCTTATCCTCGGGGCCATCCTCTTCTCCTTCCAGATCTATGGGGACTTCTCAGGGTACTCCGACATCGCCATCGGAACCGCCAAACTCTTCGGGTTTGAGCTGATGACCAACTTCAAGTTCCCTTACTTCTCCCGCGACATCGCCGAGTTCTGGAGGCGTTGGCACATATCACTCTCCACCTGGTTCCGCGACTACCTCTACATCCCCCTTGGCGGCTCCCGCGTCTCCAAGCCCACAGCCATCCGCAACGTCTTCATCATCTTCCTCGTCTCCGGGTTCTGGCACGGCGCAAACTGGACCTTCATCGTTTGGGGCGGCATCCATGCCTTGCTCTTTATCCCGCTCTTCCTGCGCGGCACCAATCGGAAAAACACCAGCGACATTGTGGCCGAAGGAAGGTGGCTACCCTCTCCTCGAGAACTCCTCCAAATGGGATGGACGTTCACTGCCGTCACCATCGCTTGGGTGTTTTTCAGGGCGGACAGTCTTGAGCATGCCGTTACCTACCTCACCCACCCATTCGACAACCTTATCCATGGCGGGGTCAGAAGAGCTTGGCCTGCCATTCTCACCATTGGACTGCTTGTTTCTGTGGACTATTTCCTCCAAAAACAAGCGTTGCCCAAGTGGTTCCAATCACGTGCGCTGCGCATCCTAGCATACGGTTTTATCGGCACCCTCATTGCATTGCGACTTGGAAAAGCAAATGCCTCATTCATCTACTTCCAATTCTGATGAAATCATTCGGTATCAATCTCATTCCCTTTGTCGCAGGAGCCGTTTTCTTTTGGCTTCTAGGGTGGTATCAGGCCAATTTTCATGCGCAAGAAGGAGATTTGGTTCGGACCGGCTTCCTCATCACTGAGAGGCACTACGAAAACCCTGACCCAATCCCCACCACGAGGGACAACACACTCCACGACATTCTCTTGGTCGGCGACTCTCACCTAGACCCAACCCCTTCCAACCGAAGATTTCAGAGCAATATCACTATTCCGGTGAGTGCCCATTCGCATTGGTCCTACGAAGGCGGATTAAACCCATTCACACTTGGCGTAGCTCTGGCTAGAGAGCAGAAGTCCAAACTTGTCGTTTTCGAAGTGGTTGAACGAAACCTTGTCCACTTCGTTGTAGAGCATTTCAGCCATGACTCAATTGCCCCTCCTTCAACCAAAACAACTACCCCAGCCGTGGAGAGAAAAACTTTCAGCCATTTGGGAAATGGAGCTAGAACTGCAGCAGCACTTTTGCATATCCGACACAAGTGGTTCAAAAATGATCAGTGCCAGGTCTTACCTAGTCGAAGCGACACTCCATTGCATTCCCACGACCAAATCCTAATCACCAAAAAGGTCTGGGAACGAAGAAAACCGTCAGGCGAAGTCAACGCGATTGTGGATTCACTCAAGCAAGTCTTGACACACCAGCTCAAGCCGATTGGCACTGATTTCATCATTTATGTCATACCTGACAAGGCCACTGTTTACTCTGACTTTTTTGAGTCTTCCAGTCTGCACCCGTCCTTTCTTCTAGACAGTGAACTCCCAGACAAATTGCACAGCCCGGTAAAAGCCATGCGCAACGCGGTCAATGCTGGCGTCATGGAAGTCTACAAGTACTCCGATACGCACCTCGGTGAAGTCGGAGCTCAAATCACTGGTGCACATTTAAATGGCATCCTTGCCGATTGGCAAGAAATTCAAACCAATTCGATTCAATTGCGATGATTGACCCACTCCAATCAACTCACTTTGTTGTGGTCACATACAATGGCGAGCCCTTCATTGAAAAGTGCATAAACGCCATCAAAGAGGAATCGCCTTCAAGCCCTATTCATGCCATAGACAATGGATCTGTAGACAACACGCTTTCCATTCTTGACAGCCTTGGAGTCTCGCCCATAAAAACGAACGAAAACCTCGGCTTTGGTAAAGCTAACAACATCGGAATCTCAAGGGCATTGTCATTAAACGCGGAGCATGTATTCCTAATCAATCAAGACGCATATCTCGAGAAAGGCTCTTTGCTTCGATTCTTTGAAAAACCTGAATCAAATCAAACCGCTCTGCATGCTTTCATACAACTCAATGGAATTGGTGATCGACTTGATTCCAAATTCAGCTCACATTACCTGACTGAGGCATACTGTCCTGACTTTCTCGACGACCTGTATTTCAACACCCTGAAGTCGACCTACACCTCCACGTTTGTAAATGCGGCAGCTTGGTTGATGCCCAAAGACTTACTGTTGAAAATCGGTGGGTTTAATCCTTCCTTTTTTCATTACGGAGAGGACGACAATTACGTGCATCGCCTCCATCACCACGGTTACGAACTGATGCTCCACCATGACTGCAAGGTCCATCACGACCGAGAAGACAGGCCTCAAAGTGAGTTTTTCAATGATACTAAATCCAAAGAGCGGCTCTTCCTTCAACGTATCAGCCACCCCTCCAGTCAATCAAGGGCCGAACATATTTTACGCCAAACCAAGCTGAATTATTGGAAGAAGCGCCTGAGAGGGCATTCCCTGGAATCCACCATTGAGGCCATTCACCTCAATTTTTTAAATAGAAATCCGATCAACGAGATTGTAAAAAACCGGGAAACCTCCAAAAAGCAGGGTCCCCACTTCATAGACCTTTAAGCAAGACAGCCTTTCACTGACTTGCTAGATACAAGGTTCATTGGCAGCCCTGAATTCTCGTTTTTTCTGACGATTGTCTCCAAGCGCCCAAGACGCGGCAGTCAACACACTTTCTATGCACACGCGCTGATAATCAACGGGTCGTGAGAGGTTTAGCGAGGCCGGTGGCCAATGGGGCGATTCGTCGGCCGAAAGCGGGGGCTCGTCGGGCGCTCAAAGTGCTGCTGCCCGTTTCACAAAATGCGTGAAGAAGGTGTGCTATATTGCCGCTCAAGAAACCTGTGATACCACGCGATTCATGACGCCACAGACTACCGCAGCCCAGGCTGCACACGCCCCCCTATCCGGCCGCAATCATGCGGCCGGCGCCATCTTCCGTCCCTTAGTGGGCCTTGCCGCCTTGTTGCTTGCGGTGTTGTGTACGCCCGACGCCGCCATGGCGCAGGCTGGCTCCGGAACGCTGAAAGGAAAAG
>Ga0206125_10002842_pt1 | contig 17550 bp, 14 predicted proteins | sample Helgoland_Spring_4_FD_148598 | JGI IMG/M metagenome (GOLD analysis project Ga0206125, IMG submission 148598) | Pelagic subsurface seawater microbial communities from Kabeltonne, Helgoland, North Sea - Helgoland_Spring_Bloom_20160331_1 | ecosystem: Environmental > Aquatic > Marine > Epipelagic ... | reverse complement strand
CAAAGTGTCATCAAATTTTCTACATCTTCTCCCGCATCAAATACCAAACGTCTCACGGCCGAGTCGGTTACGGTTTCTTGCGATAAAACAATAGGTCGTGAACTCATGATGACCATTTTTTGAACAAATTTCATTTTATGGTTCAGCGGCATGTGCAAACGCTCGAATATTTTTTTTACCATTTTTCCGCCTAGAAATTCATGCCCATGAAAGGTCCATCCTTGCTTTTTGTTAAAACGTTTTGTTGGTGCTTTTCCAATATCGTGTAATAAAGCCGACCATCGCAGCCAAACGTCATCTGTGTTTGGGCAAATGTTATCAACTACTTCGAGGGTGTGATAAAAATTATTTTTATGGGTTTGGCCTTCAATTTCCTCTACATTATTTAATGCAGTTAACTCCGGTAAAAGAATGTCGAGAAGTCCTGTTTTGTATAGTAGTAAAAAACCAGTTGAAGGCTTATCAGTCGAAAGTATTTTATTCAATTCATCTACAATACGCTCACCAGAAATAATTTTAATACGTTCAGCATTTTTGGTGATGGATTGTAGTGAATTGGGTTCGATTTTAAAATCCAGTTGATTGGCAAAACGAATAGCGCGCATCATGCGAAGCGGGTCATCGGAGTAGGTGATATCAGGATCAAGAGGTGTTTTTAAGATTTTTTTTTCGATGTCTTTCAATCCGTCAAAAGGATCTAGTAGTTCACCATAATTATTTTTGTTCAAGGATATTGCCAAGGCATTTATGGTGAAATCACGACGGTCTTGATCATCCTGAAGCGATCCGTTTTCAACTACAGGATTTCGGCTTTCAAAATGGTAAGATTCTTTTCGAGCACCTACGAATTCAATTTCGGTATCTTCATGGCGAAGCATAGCGGTACCATAGTTTTTAAAAACTTGTACTTTAGGTTTTTCAGGAAGTAATTTAGATACTTTTAATGCCAGTTCGATGCCGCTGCCTACGGCAACAACATCGATGTCTTTTTTAAAATCTCTTTTTAAAATTAAATCTCGAACAAAACCACCTATTACATAACTTTCTATGTTTAGTTCTTGTGATGCTTGAGAGATGATTTGAAATATCTTATTATGTAATGCTTCTTTGTATGAAGTTGTAATGCTCATTTTTAAATGTTTGAAGTTTAAAGTTCAAAGTTGCTTAACTCAAAACTAAACCAGAATACTATTTCCGAATTACTTTTACCTGTGAATCATTAGTCAACTTGATTATTGTTGATGGTTTTCCAGCTATTTTATCTTTGTGCAAATTTACAACATAGTCTACTCCCTTTGTAATTTCGGGACTTATTTCTTTAAAACTTTTAGGAGTCCCTTGACCTGAAATGTTAGCTGAGGTTGAAACAAGAGGTTTTTTCATTCTCTCCAATAATTTGAAACAAAAAGGCTCTTTTACAATGCGTATTCCCAGCGTTTTATCAGGAGCAATTAAGTTGGGAGCTACGTTTCTTGGTCCGTCAAGCACCAATGTTGTTGGGTTTTCGGATAAGTCCATAATTTGCCAAGCTACTTCGGGAATATCTTTGAAAACATTGTACATCATTTTCTCCCCATTCATTAAAACAATCATACTTTGTGTTTCGGCACGTTGTTTTAATTTATATATTTTGGCGACAGCCTCAGCATTAGTAGCATCACAGCCTATTCCCCAAACAGTATCAGTAGGGTATAGGATTATACCACCTTCTTTAATGACTTCGTATGCTTTAATTACTTCTTCGTTAAGATCCATTTTTACACTTTAATTTTTGACAAAGATAATACAAACTGAAAAGATTTACTTTTAGTTATATTTGCATAAAATAAATAATTAAAAAAAATGCAACTTTTACTCTATTTATTGGTTTATCCAATCTTACTTTTTATCTCGATTTTACCTTTTAGAATTCTATATCTATTTTCTGATTTTGTTTATGTACTAGTTTATCACCTATTTGGATACCGTAAAAAAGCGGTAAGAGAAAATTTAGCATTGGCTTTGCCACATTTGTCGGATGAAGAACGATTGTCTATTGAAAAAAAATCATATCGATATTTGTGTGATATGTTTTTAGAAATGATAAAAACCATGACAATTTCCAAGGCCGAAATAGAGATGCGCTTTGTTTTTACCAACATTGAGGAGTACCAAAAGTTAGAAAAGGAAGGGAAGAGTATTACATTATTATGTGCTCATTATGCTAGTTATGAGTGGGTGGTTTCGATGAATAATAAAATCTCATTAAAAGGATATGGCATTTATAAAAAAATAAATAATAAATATTTTGATAAGTTGGTCAAAGATATACGTTCTAAATTCAAGACGGAGTTAATCCCAATTAATAAAACAGCTGAAATCATTGCTCATAATTACGCCCATGGAATACAGTCTTTGTATGGTTTTGCGAGTGATCAGTCGCCACAATTACGGAAAGTAAACTATTGGCAAAAATTTATGGGAATTGAAGTTCCAGTGTATGTAGGAGTTGAGATGCTTGCAAAAAAGTACGACATGAATGTAGTTTTTTTAAAAGTATCTAGAGTAAAAAGAGGGTATTATCAGGCCGATCTTGAGGTACTTACAACCAATGTTAAGGAAGTTCCTGATTTTCAAATTATGGATACTTTTTTAGAGAAAGTAGAACAACAGATTTTAAATGCACCAGAGTTTTATTTTTGGACTCACAAACGATGGAAGCATCGCGGAAAAAAGCCAAGGGTCTAAAACCTACCTTTTAAATTTTCATAAAATGGTTTAGTTTTATTTTATACCAAAATTTAAACATTCCTTCTTCTCCTTTAATGTCGAGGCGCTGAATTTCGTACTTGTTTTTGAACGGGAATTTGTTAGATCTGTTTCCAATTCTAAGACCTAATAGAATATTATTATCCTTCAAAATTTTATTAAAATTGTCGTTTCGAATGCCTTTTCTTGGATAACTTCCGTACGGATAGGCTAAAGCTGGGTAGATTTTCAGATTTTTTTCGGCGATATGTCAAAGCTTTCTTAGGATTCTTAATTTTTGATAGCGTATATAAATACTATATGCATTTAGATAGCAGATAATCATTCCTTTTTTTCCGTCTAAAAATCCCAATCTAGTAATATAATTGAAAAGAAAATTATAGAGAGGATGCAAATATTGAATCAAAACAGAAGGATACTCATTTTGTTTCAATTTTTCTGAAGCCTTTAATTCTCCGTAACTTATGATTTTCCGTTTATAAGAGGCGTAATTAGGATAAGTATAATGAAGTAGTTTGTTTTTAAAAACGGCGGTTTTTCCATTAGTAATTAATTTTTCATGAACTAATTTTTGGGTAGCATATGATGCAAATCCTTTATGGAAAAGTCGAAAAATTTTATCATTTTGACAGCCACTAAAACGAAGAACCTTGTTTTTAAACATAAATTTTCTTCGAAACTGAAATGCAATAAAAGTTTTGTTTTTATCTATGGTTTCTAGGATTTCGGCTTTTAATTCAAGTGTAAGTCTTTCGTCAGCATCAAGAAAAAGTATCCAATCATTTTTGGCCAATGAAATGGCATAGTTTCTTTGTGAAGGATAATTCTCAAAAGTATTTTGAAAGAATTTTACTTTTTGGAATGATTTACAAATGGTTTCTGTTTTATCTGAACTAAATGAATCAACAACAATAATTTCGTCAGCAAAATCTAAATCAGCCAAAAGCGACTGCATTTGATTTTCCTCGTTTAATGTAATTATTAAAACTGAAATATTGGTGTTAATAGAATTACTCATGAATTATAGAATTGTTTAAGAATAGTACCTTTTTTTGGGTTAACCAGAATGAGTAGCTAAAAAAGTTTTTAAAGATGGGAATATTAATTCAGGTTGAAACGCATCGTAAAATAATTTGGTTTCTTTTTTTACAACTTTAGCCGCCTTTCCTTCAAACAGTTCTGGTTTAAATTCATTTAAATGTAATGAAATATGATTAATACCATCTTCAAACGTTGCCCAGCCTTTTTTGTCTATCCATGGAGAAAAAACAATAAAAGAAGGCTTATTGAGTGCCTTTGCCATATTTATTGCGCCACCATCATTGCCAATTATCATATCACATAGGTTCATTATAGCAATGAATTCCCGAATATGTTTACCTAAAACAGAGAAGTAGATTTTCTGTTTTGTAGTTTCTTTACAACCATTGAAAATCGTTTTTGCATCATCAAGTTGTTTTGGAAAATAATTAAAAAGAATATTAAAGTCTCCATTATCAGCAATAAAATCAACGAGTTTGGACATATATACGAGTGGGTAAGTTTTGTCTGGACCACTTCCAATTATACTTACCATAATAGTTTTTTTGGATTGATCAATGCGGTGAGATTTAAAAAGAGAAGTAGCGAATTCATCTTCTTCCTTTGATACGTAAATTTTTGGGAATGTCTCTAATGGTATGTTTAAATGCAAAGGTTCTAGTAATGCTAATCGTTGTTCAATTATTAATCCTAAATTAGTATTAGTTGTTTGTTTTCTTATTACGGCGTCAGTATAAAGAAATGCTCTTCCTTTTTTTAGATACGATATTTTTTTGGAAGCTCCCGAAAATAATACAACGAGCCAACTTTCTAATTTGGAGTAAGCATCAATTGCAATGTCATACTTTTCTTTACGAATCGCTCTTAAAAATTTAAAAAGTTCCCATTTGCTCTTCTTGTGTTTTTCTTTGAAAAGAATAATGTTGTCAAAATTGGTGTTTCCTTGTAAGACTTCAATTGTAAATTCATAAACCATGTAATCGATCTGAGCATTAGGATAAGCTTTTCGTAAATTATCACATATTAATGAGCTTATTAAAACATCTCCTATCATTTTTTGTTGAATTACGAGTATTTTCATTTGAATTAAATTTTAAAAATTAGGCTTTTGTTTTGTATGTTCTAAATGAATCATCAATACTAATAGGTTCGATAAAAATTATATCTGTAAAAAGTACATGCATCTGTCTTTTCGTATTTATTATAGTTGTTAAAAAAGAAGTAGCATTGTTGAAATAGGAGTTCATTTTTATTATCAATGGATTATATTTTTTGTAAATATAATTGCTAACGGCAAATGAAAACCTATATCTTTGAAATTAATTTTGCAAGCTAGCGTAATAAATAAAATAATAATATTTTTTATTTAAGATAATTTGCGAGGAAATATGCTAACTTATTATTTATGAATAAAGTAATTGATTGTTTTACCTTTTTTAATGAACTTGATCTATTAGAAATTAGATTAAAATATTTATATGATACTGTAGATTATTTTGTAATAGTGGAAGCAGACACTTCTTTTAACGGTGATTCAAAAGAAATGGTTTTTAAAGATAACATGGCTAGATTTGCTCCTTTTAAAGATAAAATAGTATTTGTTCCTATAAAAATCAAAATTTTCGAACAAGAAAAAGGAGTGGCTTGGAAAAGGGAAGTCTATCAAAGGGACTGTATTCAAGAAGGTTTGAATAAGCTGCATTTAAACGACAATGATTTAGTTTTAATTAGTGATATTGATGAAATACCTAATAAAGATATTATTATAAATCTAAAAAACAATTCGGCAGTAAAAATTAGTACGATAACTAAAAAATCTAATTTTAATTTAATAGTAAAATCAGTATTCTATTTTCTAAAAAGTATTTTTTATAAAATTATTAATAAAGATATTTGGAAGCTCAGATCACAATTGAAGCTGATTTATTTTATTATTATCAAAAAGTTCCCTGTTCCATTTAGTTTTGAGATGAACAATAATTATTACTATTTGAATTATCAAAAAAAAGATAGTTATTGGCCTGGTTTACAATGTGTACAGGCAGGATGGATGAAAAAATTCACTCCAAATGAGGTAAGAGCTTTTAGAGTAAATCCTATACAAATTATAAAAGATGGAGGTTGGCATTTTTCTTTTCTTGGAGGAAAAGAAATGATAAAGTATAAGATTAAAAACTTTTCTCATCAAGAATATAACATACCAGAAATTGTTTCTGATGATTATATTGATTTTTGCATTCAAAACGGTTATAGTTTGTTTGAATATTACAAGAATTCTAATGCTAAACCAAAATATGAAAAACTTGACATCTCACATTTACCAAGTGATTTGAGAAATATTATTGTTGATTATAAAAGTTTAATTCTTGAATGATTAATACATTACAAAACAGAGACTGTATTATAATTAATACTTAGTTTGCAAGTAGTTAATAGCACGTGGGCTAATCCAAGTTTGTTTTTTTATAGCATTTAAGTAATAAGCACATAGGTTTTTAAGCATCAATCGATTCACTTTTAATTTTGGAATAAAGAATAAGAAAATACTAATTACAGATAAAATTAGTTTTTCAAAAAGTACTCCAATAATTATTAAACTGTGTAAATAGATTTGTATCCCATAAGCAAATTGATTACTAATATAAGTATGTTTTGAAATTATCACTTCTGTTTTTGTGAGTGCTTTTGTTTTGATATTCAATCGGGAAGCACCGCCATGTTGATGAAAAATAGTTGCTTTTCTAGTTACGGCAACTTTTCCACCTATATCAGTTATTTTTTTACAAAGATCAACATCTTCAAAGTACAACCAGTAATCTTCATTCCAGCCGTTGATTTTGGTGTACCAATCTCTGTTTATAAAAACAACTGCACCAGTAACCCAATCAGGGTAAAACAAATCAGCTGTAGTATTAAAACGTTTTTCTAGTTTTGTCTTATTTAATTTTCTAAATATTGCTCTTGAGACTCCTAAAAAACGTCCTAAAGCAGGAAATAAGTTGTTCTGTTTATAGAAAACATCATTTTCATTGATTTGCAAACACGATAGAATTCCAATTTCAGGATGAGAAACAGCAGTTTGTAACAGTGTTTCTAATGCTTCAAAAGTAATTTTTGTATCTGGATTTAAAAAAAGGAAATGGTTTCCCGTAGCCATCCTTGCACCAACATTGCAACCATTTGAGAAACCATTATTTCCAGAATTTTCAAGAATAGTAAACTTGGGATATTTTTCTTTAAAAAAAGGAAATTGTCCGTCGTTAGAGAAATTATCAATTATGATAACCTCAAACGTGATTGTTTTTGAAACCATTGTAGCGATAGATTCTAAACATAAGTCTATTGCTTTCCAGCCACGATAGTTCACGATAATTATTGATATATCCAAGTGTGTTTTTGTGAAATTTATAAATGAAAATGTTCTATACCGCTACATCATACTCACGTAAAGCGTTGTTCAGCGAGGTTTTTAAATCGGTTGATGGCTTACGAGTACCAATAATTAAGGCACAAGGAACTTGAAATTCGCCAGCAGCAAATTTTTTAGTATAACTACCAGGAATAACTACCGAGCGGGCAGGTACATATCCTTTCATCTCTACAGGTTCATCACCGGTAACATCTATAATTTTGGTTGAAGCAGTCAAACATACATTGGCACCAAGTACAGCCTCTTTACCTACATGCACTCCTTCAACAACAATACAACGTGAGCCAATAAAAGCACCATCTTCGATGATAACAGGAGCAGCTTGTAAAGGTTCTAAAACGCCACCAATACCAACGCCACCGCTCAAGTGTACATCTTTACCTATTTGAGCGCAACTACCCACTGTGGCCCATGTGTCAACCATAGTACCAGCATCTACATAAGCACCTATATTTACATAACTAGGCATCATAATAACACCACTTGCAATAAAAGATCCATATCGAGCTGATGCACCAGGAACTACACGAACACCTTTTTGGGCGTAATCTTTTTTCAAAAGCATCTTATCATGGTACTCAAAGATACCGGCTTCCCAAGTTTCCATTTTTTGAATAGGGAAGTACATTACAACTGCCTTTTTTACCCATTCATTTACCTGCCATCCATCACCTTTTGGTTCAGCAACACGCAATGAGCCTGAATCAAGGAGTTCAATTACTTCTCGGATAGCAGTAGTTGTAGTTTCTTCTTGAAGCAAAGCTCTGTTGTCCCAGGCTTGCTCTATAATTGTTTGTAGTGTATTCATTTTTTATCTAATTTTTTAATGGATTTGTATGTAATTTCAAATATGCTTCACCCATAAGTGTTGCATCGCTAGTGTTTAAATGGTCTTCATTTCTATACACAATAGTGTTGTTTATTTGAGTAGTAAAGTGAGTTTCATCAATTTTTACACTTTCATTCATGTCAATGATCACTACTTGTGGGAATTTTCGATGAATTTGATAAACTACATAATCGCTTGTTCTGGGCTCTGGCGCAAAGATATAACTTTCGTTATAATTTTCAGGATATGCTTTTGCCAACATTAATTTATGCAATTTCATTTCGGGTAGCGCACGTAAACAATCAAAAATAACTACCTTTTTATTTAGTTTTAAAAGTTCTTCAATAGAATTCAAAATCCTATCACTATTGATTTTTGAAGTACTTATGATGTTCCAGTTCGCGGCTATGTATATTGTTTTGAACTGCTTCGCATATTTTAGTCGCTCTTGACCATATTTTTCATCCTTTGTTGGGTTATTTTTTTCATCTAAGTTTACTAATATTGGGTAGCCTCCTGCCGCTGAATCATGTACGTATAGGTTAGCGTCTTTTGCCAATACATCTAAAAAGGCGGCTGTATGGTTAGCGAAAGAGTCACCAATTAGAACCCCATCTAAAGTATCTTTTTCAATTCCAAGAAAACATTCATCGCAATTGCCCACTTGAAATTTATCAAAACAATTTTTTCGGAGGTTATTTGGATAGTTAGCTCTTGGGTTGAACTCTGCCAAGTTAGGATAACGTTCAGGAAATCCATCAAATTTATCTATGATTCCATATATACTTGCTGAAATTATCAGTACGGGAAGCATTACCCTGAGTAATGTTGTTTTAAAGTTAAATTTGAGAGTGGTTCGGAATGGTTGTTCAATATATTTCCAACTCAAATACGAAAGTATAAAAATAAGTAGTAACGACAGTATTCTAATGGTTCCAGTCAGTTCAAATCCAAAATATTTAAGAAAAGCAAATAGGGGCCAATGCCATAAATACATAGAATAGGATATAGTGCCTATTAGAACTACAATTTTGTTTCTAAGTACCGTGTTTATTATTCCCTCATTCTCGTTGTTGCCCTTATTTGAATAAATCAAAAATGCAGCACCCAGGCAAGGCCAAAGGGCATTTAAACCAGGGAAAGTACTTTCTTTTTGTAAAATAAGAGCTGGAATTAAAATCAACAATACACCAATTATGGATGATAGGTGGTTGATTGTCTTGTTACCAATAGGGAGTTTTTGCCAAAAAACAGCTAAAGTTGCTCCAATTCCCAATTCAAAAAATCTACCTTGTAGCAAAAAGTAAGCTGTATTTGGATCAGCATCAGTCAAATATATCGAATAAAGTAGCCCTAAAACTAATATCAAGAGGATCATCGCTCTTTTTGTTTTAATCGATTTCAATTTCGATAGCAATAAAAGTATTGCTGGCCAAATAAAATAAAATTGCTCTTCGACAGATAAAGACCAGGTGTGCAAAAGAGGGATTAGCTCAGAATTTTCGGCAAAATATTTTTTGCTATTAATCCATAAGTGAATGTTATTTGTAGAGAGTATCGTGTGAATTAGAGTTCGAGAAAAAGACTCAAAGTCACTCGCAAACATAAAGTAGGCGGGAACAGTACAAACAAGCAGAATAAAGAATAAAACAGGGATTATTCGTCTGATCCTTCTCAAATAAAACTGCTTAAAAGAAAAGCTATTCAGAAGAATTTCTTTTTCAATTGTGGTGGTTATCAAAAAGCCCGAAATAACAAAAAACACATCAACACCAACATATCCGCCGGGCATCCAGCTAAAATTAGCATGAAAAAAAATAACGATTAATACTGCTATGGCACGTAAGCCGTCAATGTCTGATCTATAAGAAAAATCTTTATTCATTCTGAAATTTTTTCAAAACTAATTTATTTTGTAGAAATAAGCAATTTTATTGGTGATTAGTGCGGTCGTGCACATCTTTAATTTACTGGGTGCATATTAATTTATTTAAAAGCGTAATTTTGTTGTCTCAAATACATAACTAATGCCAAGAATTCTAGCTATCGATTACGGACAAAAACGAACAGGTATTGCTGTTACTGATGAAATGCAAATTATTGCTTCAGGATTAACAACAGTTCCTAGTGCGACTGCAATTACTTTTTTGAAAGAATATTTTTTGAAGGAAAAAGTTGAAGCAGTTTTAATTGGAGAACCGAAACAGATGAATGGGTTACCCTCAGAAAGTGCTTCTATCATTAAAGGTTTTGTCACCCATTTTACCAATCATTTTCCAGAGATGAAAGTGATTCGAGTTGATGAGCGTTTTACATCGAAAATGGCGTTTCAGTCGATGATTGATAATGGTATGAAAAAAAAACAACGTCAAAATAAGGCCCTTATTGATGAAATTTCGGCAACCATTATGTTGCAAGATTACTTAAACAGAAAACCGTTTTAATACTCGTTTACTAGAGAAAAATAACTACAAATAATTTTTTGTTAAATCTGCTGTTTCGGCTTTGATTTTTACTTTTTTTGGGAGTATATGAAGTATCTTTGCATTTTAAAAAAAAAATGCCATGCCTGATACAATTATTCGTTCAAATACTGATGTCGTTCTAATAGGAGCCGGAATTATGAGTGCTACTCTAGGACTGATGCTAAAGGAATTACAACCAGATATTAAAATTGAAATTTTTGAAAGACTAGATATTGCAGCTGCCGAAAGCTCAGATGCATGGAATAATGCTGGGACAGGGCATTCCGCTTTTTGTGAGCTGAATTATACACCTGAAAAAGAGGATGGTACCATCGATCCAAAAAAAGCCATTAGCATAGCTGAATCGTTTGAAGTATCAAGACAATTTTGGTCTTACCTTGTTCAAGAAAATAAAATTACTGCGCCCGAAAATTTTATAAAAAGAGTCCCTCATATGAGCTTTGTTTGGGGCGATGACAATGTGGCTTTCTTAAAAAACCGCTTTGATACACTCCAAGCTAATCCTATTTTTAAAGAAATGACCTATAGCACTGATTTCTCTCAATTAAGAGAGTGGATGCCATTGGTAATGGAAGGTCGAGAGGAGAAAGGAGCAGTTGCAGCTACTAATATGCCAATTGGTACTGATGTTAATTTTGGTGAGCTGACAAGAAGCATGTTCAATTATTTGACAACTTTAGACGGTGTAACCATGCATTTTAACCATGAAGTTAGAAAAATAAGTAAGCGTGAGGATGGCAGATGGAGATTAAAAGTTACTGACTTGTCTTCTGGACAAAAGAAAAAAATATATACAAAATTCGTTTTTATAGGCGCTGGCGGAGGTTCATTGCCTTTGTTGGAAAAAGCAGATGTTCCTGAAGGAAAAGGCTACGGTGGTTTTCCGGTTAGTGGACAATGGTTAAAATGTACTAACCCTGATGTAATCGCCAAACACCAAGCCAAAGTATACGGAAAAGCTAGTGTAGGTGCGCCACCCATGTCGGTTCCACATATTGATTCTCGTATGATCGATGGTCAAAAAGCACTCCTTTTTGGTCCGTTTGCGGGTTTCTCGACTCGATTTCTAAAAAATGGATCGTACTCTGACTTACCTTTATCAATTAAACCAGATAATATCTACCCGATGATTGTAGCGGGAATAAAAAATATTCCATTAACAAAATACTTGATTCAGCAAGTAAGGCAGTCGCCAAAAGACCGAATCAATGCTCTGAGAGAATATGTGCCAAGTGCTAGATCTAAGGACTGGGTGCTGGAACGTGCAGGACAAAGAGTACAGGTGATAAAGAAAGACGAAAAAGAGGGCGGAATATTAGAGTTTGGAACCGAGGTGATAAACACCGCCGATGGTAGTTTAGCAGTGCTACTAGGTGCTTCACCAGGTGCCTCTACAGCAGTGTCAATAATGGTTGATTTGATTGATAGGTGTTTTAAAGACCAATTAGCAACTGCAGAATGGCAGCACAAAATGAAATCGATGATTCCGTCCTACGGACAAACATTAAACGATGATCCAGAGCTGCTAGACGAGATTAGAAACAATACAGCCAACGTCTTGAAATTAAATAATTAAGATAAATGAATCCCAATTTTATTGGGATTCATTTTTTTTATCCACTAGTATTTTCGTGGTTTTCAATATGTTTTCAGATAAACTTGTAAGCCATATTAACTGTTCGATAACTAATTGAGCTTCTTCCATTTTTAGTTTAAAATCGGCTTTGTCAGTCGTTGTTTCTGTTATGATTTCAAGCGCTCTTAATTTCTTTAATTCTACGAATGGCCTGTCTAAATCTGTGTCCATATCATCAAGAGTTTGTGACGCGCCGTCCTTACGGTTTAAAATCAAAATAGCAGCATCTAAATTTCGAATAACAGCAGCTACTACTGCATTAAATGCTTCTGATGCTGCTGTGGTTTTATGTGATTGCATATACGTTCCTAATGAAGCAAGAGAGGACAACAAGGAATGATTAACAACCGTTAGTTTATAAACTTGCTGTAATTTGTTTTGCTTTGACTTAGGCTCTTGGATCATCCTTTGAAACGATGCCATCAAATTGCCAATTTCTACAAATGCCTCTTTACGTGCTAAACGGTAAGCGGTAGTTACCTCTCCTTTTTTATTGTACAAAATCGAAATTTGATTCAGGTAATTTCTATTGGCACTAATGGCTTTACTAAGGTAAGTAGGTATATTTAAAAATTCCCAAGAGGGCCAAATAAAGTAATTCGCTGCGAAAGATACTAATGCTCCAACAACGGTGTCTAAAATGCGATATTGAACCACATCAGCGATATTAGGGGTAATAATCGAATAAATATAAACAACGTAAATAGTGACAAACGTTGCTCCAATTTTATAATTACTTGGTGTATATGTAAATCCTAATAGCATGGCTAAAACAGCTAATGTTGCCTTGATAGAGGTATCGTGCATAAAAGTAAGTGTACCAAATGCTATTGCACCGCCTACTAAAGTACCAAAAATACGGTGGTAAGTTCGCTCATTGGTAAGCCCGTAGCCCGGTCGCATAATCACCACGATAGTCAATAAAATCCAATAGCTGTTTTGAAAAGGTAAAATTTGTCCTATGATAAAACCCACTAATAGCGAAATAGTCAGTCGTAAGGAATGCCTAAAAACCGTGGAGGAAAAACTCAAGTTTTCAATTATAGTACTCCATAAATAAGTGTTTGGCGAAATGAACTTGTCTAAATCTTTATCTCTCCCTTTTAGTTCATTTTTAGTAATGTTTTGTACAAAAGCTCGCTCAATAGTTTTTATTTTTTCGGCCTGCTTTTTAGCATAATGTAGCATGTTTCCCAACATTAATACGCCTTCAGTTGCATCATCGCTAAGTACTTGATTTTCATATTCGTTAATTGCAAATTGTAGCTTTTGCAGCTCTGTTAGCAAATTGTGTTTAAGTACAAATGGGGTCCTGTCTTCAATACTCTGTCCTATTTTTTTTAGGCTAGAAGCGAGCTTGTATGCGAGTTTTTGATAGGTTTCTAAAACTTGGGGATGTGCGTCAAATTTTTGATGCAATTTATTGTGATCAAATGAGGTCGCAATGGCTAGTTCCATTATCTCAACCAAAGAAATAAAAGAAATAAGCATTTTTCTATTCTGATTGGAGGAACCTATGTTGTTTCGATTCCGAATTAAAACTTCTCGAATGTTTTCATGAATGCTATTTAATTCTACTTGAAAATGCAATTGTTTTTTAGTGATTGCTTTTCGATCTGAATTCAGTTCCCATAGGTCACCTCTTAATTTTAAGTATTTGGCGGTGAGTAAAATTCCTTGAGCTATTTGTAGTTCAATATAACGATGCGGTCTAATGTAAAAAAAAACAAGCGATATGAAAAGATAAAATAATCCACCCGAAAGTAGTAAGCCAGCATGGCGCAACATCTCCCAACCGGTGTGCAAATGTGCAAAGGCAAGTGATATGGCTAGTAATCCAGAAAATGATACCATAGTGGCCCGTTGTCCATAAACAGAAATCATAGACAACATAAAAATGAGAAGTACCAAAATAGGATAAAAAAGCAATGGGTACGGCTGAACTAAATTAATAATTAGATTCATTCCAGCCACAATAAAAGCCGCAACTAGAATGCCGTTTACCTTGTGTTTTAAACTGCTGGGTATATCGCTCGGATACGTTAAAAAAGCGCCCAAAGCTATTGTAAATCCGGTAGAGAAATCACCTAAATAGCTAAATAATAATGCTGGTATTACTGCCGAAAAGGTTACTTTTAGAGCATTTGTAAAATGCGTACTGTCAATAAATTTCTTAATAGTAGCAATCATAGGTTTAAGAATATGTTCAAAGGTACGGATTGTGCGATTTATCATTAGTATAATGAGTAGATATTATAACTGAATAACAAAAAAAGACTAATTGTTAAGGATCTGATTATTCATTGTCCAAAATTTTACTATTTTTGCGCACCGTATTTCAAGGACATCTTCTTCTTTTTATATGGTTAATAAATCTTAACACAATTATAATGATTTTACCAATTATAGGTTACGGTGATCCAGTCTTACGAAAAGTGGCAGAGCATGTGCCTGCTGACTTTCCAGACTTAAAAGAAACGATTGTAAACATGTATGAAACCATGTATAATGCCAATGGAGTAGGACTTGCTGCACCACAAGTTGGTAAAGCAATCCGTATATTCGTAATTGATACTACTCCTTTTAGTGATGATGATGATCTTGATGCAACTGAGCAAAAACAATTAAATGGCTTCAAGCGTACTTTTATTAATGCAAAAATGATAAAAGAAGAGGGAGAAGAGTGGTGTTTTAACGAAGGTTGTCTAAGTATTCCCGATGTTCGCGAGGATGTTTATAGAAATCCTACGATTACTATTGAATATTGCGAAGAGGATTTTGTTATGAAAACAGAAGTTTTTGACGGTTTGATTGCACGTGTAATACAACATGAATACGATCATATTGAAGGAATTTTATTTACTGACAAGATTTCGTCCTTGAAAAAGCGTTTGATTCAAAAAAAGTTAAAAAATATTATTGAGGGAAAAACATTCCAAGAGTATCGCATGAAATTTTTCGGTAAAAAAGGGAGATAATTACCGACTCGGTATAGTTTTTGAAAAAAATAAAAAAACAATTCAAATTGAATTCTTAATAAATAAATAAAATGAATTTAGAAAAAATATTATCTATTTCTGGAAAACCAGGTTTATATGTTTTAAAAGTACAAACACGTACAGGTTTTGTTGCCGAATCATTAGCTGATGGAAAAAAAATATCAGTAAGTTTAAAAAGCAACGTTAGTTTATTGTCTGAGATTTCTATTTATACCTACGAAGGCGAAAAACCTTTGGTTGAAATTATGACTAACATAGCTGCTAAAGAAAGTAATGGACCTGCTATTTCGCATAAAGAGGATAATGCTACTTTAATGAATTATTTTAGAGAAGTACTCCCTAATTTTGATGAGGAAAGAGTGTATCCTTCAGATGTGAAGAAAATTTTAAATTGGTACAATACACTACAAGCAAAGGGATTAGTAGTAACAGAAGAAGCAGCAACAACGGAGGTTGCAGAAGAAGCAGTTGAAGTAGTCGCAGAAAAACCCAAAAAAGTAAAAAAGACTAAAGAATAACTTTTTTTAAACGCATAAAAATCCTGCTTTCTATACTATTTAGAAAGCGGGATTTCTTATTTTTACCCCTAAGTCAAATAGAAGGTGATTAAAATCAAGACGAAATGAACACAAGACAAAAACAACTAGAGTCCTTTGGAAGACTATTAGATATCATGGATGATTTGCGAGAAAAATGTCCTTGGGACAAAAAGCAAACGATGCAAAGTTTACGTCATTTAACAATTGAGGAAACTTATGAATTAGGAGATGCCATTTTAGATAATAATTGGACTGAGGTAAAGAAGGAGCTTGGAGACTTGATGTTACATCTTGTTTTTTACGCCAAAATAGGGAGCGAAACTAATGATTTTGATATTGCTGACGTGTGTAATGAAATTTGTGATAAATTAATTCATCGTCATCCTCATATTTACAGCGATACAGTGGTACAAAATGAAGAGGAAGTGAAGCAAAATTGGGAAAAGCTAAAATTAAAGGAAGGACGATCCTCTGTTTTAGAAGGAGTGCCAAAAAGTTTACCCGCATTAGTTAAAGCGAGTCGCATACAAGAAAAAGTAAAAGCAGTAGGATTTGATTGGGATGAGCCACATCAAGTTTGGGATAAGGTGCAAGAAGAACTGGAGGAGTTACAAGCCGAAATTAAAGTCGGCGATCATGATAAAACCGAGGCTGAATTTGGAGATGTCTTATTTTCATTGATTAACTACGCCCGTTTCTTGAAAATTAATCCTGAAGATGCGTTGGAACGTACTAATAAAAAATTTATTAAGCGCTTTCAATATTTGGAAAGCAAAGCATCTGAACTGGGAAAACCGTTAATGGATATGTCCTTATCTGAGATGGATGTTTTTTGGGAAGAAGCCAAGAAATTATAAAGGATCATTTTTTTTGAAATAACTAGAGAACACAATATGCCTGAAAATAAGACCGAGTTAAAACGCTCATTAGGATTGATCGATGCCACAAGTTTAGTTGCTGGTTCCATGATAGGATCTGGAATTTTTATTGTAACCTCCGCAATGGCCAGAGATATTGGTTCAGCAGCATGGTTGTTAGTAATTTGGTTAGTAACCGGCTTAATCACTGTGGCAGCGGCACTTAGTTATGGCGAATTAGCTGGAATGATGCCTAAAGCAGGTGGTCAGTTCGTATACATTCAGCGCGCTTATGGTAGATTAGTTTCTTTTCTTTACGGATGGACGGTTTTTACAGTCATACAAACGGGAGTAATTGCAGCTATAGCAGTAACTTTCGCGAACTATTCGGCTATTTTTTTTCCAGGTTTAGATGATGTTATTTTTACGGTAGGGAATAATTTTACATTTACTAATAGTAAACTACTCGCTGTTTTTAGTATCGTTCTCCTAACTTATATTAATACCAAAGGAGTTCAAAGTGGAAAAACAGTCCAACTGATCTTAACCTCGGCTAAGTTGATTGCGCTTTTTGCATTGATAATTTTAGGATTGTATGTTGGCTTAAAAACAAACATTTTGGCAGAGAACTTCACTAATATGTGGGAAGCCAGCAAAACAGTAGTTAACCCAAATGGAACGATAACAGTTACTAAATTAACTGGCATGGCAATACTTGGAGCGGCAGGTGCAACCATTATTAATTCGCTCTTTTCTAGTGATGCATGGAATAATGTAACCTTTATTGCAGGCGAAATTAAAGACCCTAAAAAGAATATCCCACGTAGCTTATTTCTTGGAACGCTAATTGTTATAGTAGTTTATATTCTTGCTAATGTAGCCTATCTGGCGTTGTTACCTATGCATGGTAGTCCAACTGCAGGAGATGCTTTTAGTAACGGAATCATGTTCGCAAGTAATGATAGAGTAGGTACTGCTGCTGCTG
>Ga0206125_10002840_pt1 | contig 17556 bp, 19 predicted proteins | sample Helgoland_Spring_4_FD_148598 | JGI IMG/M metagenome (GOLD analysis project Ga0206125, IMG submission 148598) | Pelagic subsurface seawater microbial communities from Kabeltonne, Helgoland, North Sea - Helgoland_Spring_Bloom_20160331_1 | ecosystem: Environmental > Aquatic > Marine > Epipelagic ... | reverse complement strand
CAACATCGCAACTTACTCTGCAACAATTGCATCTCAAGAACTCCTTCTACACTACTTACACTACCTACACTACCATATGACAACACACTATCACGCAACCATTTTTTTTTAATTTGCTCTCTTTTAATTTTCTTCTCTTCTTGACTTAAATATTCCATTTTCAATTTATCTTTTCATTTTAATATTCATATGAACACGAAATTCTATTCAATTTTTTTATCATGTCAACATTACAAAAAACAAAAGAAACAAGGGAAACACCATGTACATATTTTTTGTTCGATTATAAGATCATAACAATTGAACGCGTTTGGAATAGATCGCTTTATAACCACTAGAATAATGTGTTGCATTATATGTAGACAACGAAGATTTTATCATCGTTCCATTGTCGGAACTGTAAATGATAGATCGAATATTAAATAATTTCATTTTATTTACACATTCTATACATGGCATAGACGACATGATTTCTTTTCCATTTGTAGATATGCGAACAATATAGATAGTAATTTTTTTCCGAATATTTTTTTTAAGGCATTTTCGTAAAACATCAACTTCGGCATGACATGAACATGATGAACCAATTAGACCATCTTTTGAATATGTACGATAGTTATTGTATCCACGCGCTACCACTTTACCTGATGCTACTGCGACACATCCATGTCTAAATGTAACACACGATTTATGTGCTTCATCTAATGCAATATTCGTATAACGATTATCATTATTGCTGCAATCTGATCCACCCATTTTACACACTTTATTAATTACACTTTATTAATTGATATCATACACTAATAAGATTCAATTTTTTTATCAATAAAAATTGACAGATTATTTTTTAAAGTATATTTATTATCCTTATTTTTATTTACATTTATCAGTATGCCAAGAACCAGAAATCAAATTAAAAAAGAACACCAAGAAATCAAGGTTCAACAAGAAATTCTTGATGGTGCGAATGCTCTTATTTATCTTTCTAATTCTATTTTGCCAAATACATCTAAAAAAAATTGATTAATATTTTATCGCATTAAAATTAATAAATATCATATTATTACTATTACAAATGGAAGCTACATACAATCCTCTACCATCTTTTATCCGTCATATTGCAAACTTCTCTGTTGCTCTTGCTAAACAAAATAACAAATTAACCAAATCTACAAAAAAACTAAGAACTCAACGTAAAAAACAGGCTATGAAACTTAATAAAAATAATTATTCTGTTTTACTAAAAGCAACTAATGATTTTAATAAACATTCTAAAAATATTATTAAACTTCATAAACATGCCAAACTTCATAATCTTACTCTTCCTCCTTTAAAATTACCCAATGGTGATATTATTCCTCTGATACTTTAAACAATCATAAAATCATATTTTAAAATAAAAAATAAAAAAATTGACGTTTTTTTATGGATAATCAAAACACTTAACACATAATATATTAAAAATTATTACATCAAATGGAGACTATACAATTAGCAAATTATCCTACAGAACTACCTCGAGGAAAGTTTATTACGGGTCTAGAAAAAAAACTTATTGTAAAAGTTTATAAAGGGGTTCTATTAAATAATACATCAAAAAAAATAAGTATAATTAAAAAATAAAACCTTTAGTTAATATATAATGAATAAAAATAAGACAAAAAAAATTGGAGGAGATACTACAGATATTATAGAACCTGGAGTAACCATAAAAAGAGAAACTCTGTCAGGTAATATAAACAATGGTAATATAAAAGATGTCATTTTTATAGACGTTCTTTTTAAAGATATAAATATAGACAATATTGATTTTAAAAATAATACATTCCAAAGTGTTATTTTTAGAAAAAATAAAATGACGAGTGTTCGATTTATTAATTGTTTACATACTCCTTCATTTTTTAATAATTCACAATTAGAAAATGTTAGTTTTATTAATAATAATATTAATGAATTAGAATTTAACAATTGTGATTTACATTATTGTAATTTTACACAAGACAAAATGGAAAATGTAACATTTATTGATTGTGATTTAACAGATAGTGATTTTAAAAATACTAATTTAAATAATAGCACATTTATAAATTGTAACTTTACAGGAGTTAGTTTTAATGAAAACTTTGATATTTCTCTTACTCGTATTCTTAAACCTCGTAAATTATCTGATTCTCGTTTGCCTGAAGAATTACAAGAAATTATTATTAGACTTAATAATGTTCTATACCCCAATAGCCCTTATAACTCTTCTGTAGTTACTGATTCTTCATCGTATAAAAGTAGTAGTGAAACTTTAATTAATAATGATAATAATAATGATGATGATGATTATGAAATTGATCCAGCCTTTTTTGCTTATGAACAACCACCTCCATATAACCCTGATTATTTAAGAAAATTACTGCAGAGAAGTCATATTATAATAAAACCATATAAAAAATCAAAAAATAATTTGTTTGAAAAAAACCCTTCTATTTATGATGTTATCACAATGGAAGATACAAAATTATGTGAATATATTAATGATCCTAATAATTTAATTTTTATATATAACAAAGATACTTATTTACTTAATAAACAAAACTTACGAGATCCAATAACAACAAATTCTTTGGATTTTAATAAAATTATATATCAATGTAAAAAAATAGATGAAGCAGCTACACCTAGAGAATCAAACTTAAAAGGAGAACCACAACTTAGTATGGATTTATTTGGTATACATGGAGTTATGATACCTCTCTCTCACGTTGATTCTATAATTAACAACGATCATCAGATATATATTATAGATAAATGTAATTCAAATACACCTGTTCCTATTGCTTCATTAAAAACCATATTAAGTGGTTCTATCATTAGTGCTAATCATTGTCAAGCATTAGTTCCTATTAAATCTTGTTCTGTTTCATATGTTGATAAAAAATGGTTAACTAAAAAATGTTTAACTAGATGTCCTAAGGGAACCCGAAGAAATAAAAAAACTGGAGATTGTGATAAAAAAGAAACCACAAAAGAAACCACAAAAAAAAATAGATGTCCTAATGGAACTCGAAGAAATAAAAAAACTGGCGAATGCGAAGAAAAAAATAAAACTAACTTTTTTTCATTATAATAAAAAATTGACAAAAAAATTATTACAAATAGAATATTAACTAATATGATAACATTTTATTATAATGAAAACACTTCCGTATGAACTTCAATATTTTATCAGGGATAAACTCCCAATAACTGATAAATATCAAATTACTAATTTACGCATTAAAGAACTTATTAAAAATAATAATATTTTCAAATCATTATTTACATATCTAAGCGCTGATACTACATGTAAACTTTTCAATAATATATTTTATTCCAATATATCTAGGATTCTTAGTCTCCTATATAATAAAGTTAACACACATATACATACATCTATCGCCGCACGCAATTCCTCGTATATGACAACATCTCCCTGTCTTATTAAGTTTCTTGATCTTCTTACCGCATTTGATATTATTTATTATGGATTTAAAATACCATCATCTTCAAAAAAATATGAAAATGAATTACGTCCAACATATTATATTACTAGTAATAAATCACGTCAGGCAGTATTTAAATACCATCCACCATCTAATGAGTTCTCTATACCTACTTCTAAAAAAATATCTAGTTTGGAATTTAAATTTCTCATTAAAGCGATTTGGATTTTCCAAGAAAATATGACTAGTAAGAAATATATTCCTATAATACGTTTGACAAATCATATGTTATATCAATTTCATATTATACTTAATTATCTTCATAGAAAATATTATTTCATTTATGTAAATAATATTATCCAAACTAATTCTCTTCTATATGCCAGACAAACTGAATTATATAATAACGTAATCAAAAAAAAAAATGCATACGAAAAAATGTTAAATAAAAAAAATAAAAAAACCTAAAATGGTGAGGAATCCTAATAATATAAGTATATATAAGTATATATAACTATTATCATCACTATATACTGGTTTATTAGTTTGAACCCAATTACCATTTACCATTTTCCATTAAACTTTATAAACTTTTCGCCTTCCATTCTTCCATTTAATTCTCCTTCCAAATTATATAGCCATCCATTTGTTGATTTATACATATATTTATCCTTTAATTTATATAATTTGACTTTTAATATTGTTGTATCTTCTTCTAATTCATTTTCATTTAATTCTGTTTTTTCTATTATATTTTCTGATACACATACAGATTCTACTATATTTTTACGAGGACGACCGCGAGGCATGATGTTGGTTAAATATTATATATTCATTATATTTCGTTTCAATTTTATTATATAATTTTCATTCTAAAAGGTTTTACCCGAGGTTGTCTATGTTGAACATTTTGTTTATCAGCTGATTTATTTTTAAGTGAAATAGATAATTTATGATCTATTCTACCTATATCATTTTTTCCCATTTTTAATTTCATGTATACTATTCTTCTTTGATAATTACAACCATTACATATGCAACCATTATCAAAATAATGTTCATAATGAACATCAGATTTATATTTATTATCACGAGAAATATCTACATATACTTTATATTCTTCTGGTGTAAAACATTTAAAATCTTGACCATCACATTTATTTTGCCAAGATGCTAAATATTGTGAACGTTCTTCATTCGAATAATAATATTTTAAAGTATCACATTCTTCTAATTGATGAACAATATTTTGTGGTATCTTATATTCAGTTTTAAATTTTGAATATAGTTCTTTTATTGGTTTATCACTAGTCTTATAATCAGGAATAATATATATTGATTCATTTAATATATACGATAATATAAACCCCCACTCATTTGAATCTTTTAATCTCAATTTAATAAATGTAATATCATCTTTTATTATTTTTAAGTACTTATTTTTATAGTCAAAAACATCAGGATATTCAATATTATAAGTACTTTTAAAATGATCTTTTATAACAAACTGAGGACATATTAAATTAAAACGCTTTATAAATAAATCTATATCATAAGTATTTAATTTTTCAATACTATTATTAAAATGAAAAGTATCAATATTTTCAAAAAACAAGGATATTCTTTGTTCCATTACTGATCTGTAAATATCAAATACATACACTTTTTTCCCCTGTGTTTTATTATAATGTATTATATCCATTACCGATATATCTGTAATATTGTATAGAGAACGCAACATATTCTCATTATGAATATGTAGAATTGTATATTTATTATTTAATGCAATACGTAACGAAGATACTAAACTAGTTGATCCTACCTTGGGAGAGCAATATACAAATATTAATTGTTTATCACGTAAATGATCAGAATCACCTATTCCTAATTTTTCATTTGCTTCCTTTAACTTATTTTGAACCATATAACATAATACATTATTAATATATTACGTTATAAACGTATTTTTTATTCAGTTTGTGATGTAGATGACTCAGTTGTCTTAGAACGATTACTACGATTAATTTTTGCGTGATGTCTTGTTTCACACATAAGTTGTCCACCTTTAACTCCATGAACATTAATAGCTTGGTATTCATGACCATCCTTTTCAGCCTTCTCTACTTGTAAATTAACATATTCACCTTGAACTAGATATTTATATTGAGATGTTCCTACTACAATATGTGAATGATGAATAAAAATATCTTTTCCTTGATAATCCCCATCTGTGATGGTGATAAATCCATATCCTGATTTATTATTAAACCATTTTACTTGTCCTAGTGTTTCACTTGCTTGGTCGCTCATTATATATAGCTATATAATATAGTCTTTATATTCATTTTATGAACACTATAATAGCTGTATATATTCTATAATTTTCTCATATTCGGGCATTTCAATAAATGATGTATTAGAACATTGTATAAATATATTACGAAATATTTCATTTACATTTTCATTTGATCTACATTCTCTCTTACATACTAATATATCATCTAATTCTAATTCATCATTATCACTATTTATAATATCTACCCAAGAATTAATATTCATAGATAAAAAAAATATAATATAACATATTGATTCAATATCATCGCGTCTACTAGGTTCATATCCATTATGAACATTTATACTAATATAATTTGGCGTTCCAATTATTTGTTTACCATCTACAAACGCAATATGTTCTCCATCTTCTCTCATATATCTTTTGGCAAATCCAAAATCTATTAGTAACAATTTATTATTAACTTTATCTAAAACAAAGTTTCCGGGTTTTATATCTCGATGGATAATTTCCTTATTATGAATAAATTGTAATATATCTAACATTTGAAATGCTATCGAAATGATATTTTCATTTCCAATTGATTCATTTGTATTAATTATATCTGCTAATGAACAATCATATAATGGCATTACTAAATAATGATAATCATTATAAACTCCATACCATTTAAGAGTTGGTATACCTGATAGTTTTTTTAAATATTGATATACCTTAACTTCATGTTTTAATAATTTAACTGGGTTATCCTTTGATTCTATTTTTATTGCAACCTTTTCACTAGTTCTAATATTCTCTCCTTTATACACCTTTCCAAACTCCCCCTCGGTTATACCATCTAATATACGATACTTATTAGCTATTAACATTTTCTAATCCTTAATACATCATATATATATTAATCTTTATCTAGAAACAATATAAACATTAACTATTATATTTATATACCATGGTCAAAATAGACGAGTCATTTACATCTGAAGATAATATTAAATATTCTAATTATTTTGAAAAATACCCATATGAATTAAGTATTTTTCAAAAGTTTGCGTTAAAAGCTATTATAGAAGGTCAACATTCATTAAGTTGTGTTCCAACAGGTTCTGGTAAAACATTACCTGCGTTATTTGCGATTGATTACTTTACTAACCAAAATAAAAAGGTTATATATACATCACCAATTAAAGCATTATCAAACCAAAAATATTACGAGTTTACTCAAAAGTTTCCGGGTATATCAATAGGTCTTTTAACAGGCGATATCAAAATAAATCCTGAAGCAGATGTTTTAATTATGACAGCAGAAATACTTCAAAATACATTATATCGAAAAAAACAAAATAATAATGGGGAAAATAAAGCATTATTAATGTTTGATATGGATTTTGATAATGAATTAGCATGTGTTATTCAAGACGAAGTTCATATGATAAATGATGCTGATAGAGGACATGTATGGGAAAGCACTATATTATTACTACCTCCTCACATACAAATGGTTATGCTTTCTGCTACACTAGATAGACCAGAAAAGTTTGCTGAATGGATTGAATCTAGGGGAAATACTATCACAGATAATGAAAAAATAAAAGAAGTATATTTAGCAACATCATCATTTCGTCCAGTTCCATTAACACATTATACCTTCATTACTACACCTCAATCATATTTCAAAAGTATTAAAGATAAAGAGTTAGAACAAAAAACGCGTAATATTATTAATAAACCACATGTTCTTTTAACATCTAATGGTGAGTTTAAAGAAGAAACATATTATAAAATAATAAAAACAATAGATTCATTTCAAAAAAATAAAACATTTATTAAAAGGTCCTTTGTATTAAATGAAACTTGTAAATATATGTTTGAAAATAATATGCTTCCTGCTGTTTGTTTTATATTATCACGTAAACAGATTTATATTGCTGCACATGAAATAAATACACAATTATTTGAAGATGATTCCAAAGTACCTTATATTGTAAAAAAGGAATGCGAACAAATAATTCGGGCAAAAATATCTAACTATGAAGAATATTTACAACTGCCTGAATATATTGACATGATAAAATTATTGGAAAAAGGTATAGCTATTCATCATAGCGGAGTAATGCCTATATTACGAGAAATTGTAGAATTACTTTTTGAAAAAGGTTATATTAAACTACTTTTCGCAACTGAGACATTTAGTGTTGGGTTAAATATGCCTATTAAAACGGTGATTTTTACTGATGTTAAAAAGTTTGATGGTTCAGGTATGAGAATGTTACATCCGCATGAATTTATACAAGCATCAGGTAGAGCTGGTCGTAGAGGAATTGACACAATTGGAAATGTTATCCATTTACAGAACCTATATAGAAATGTAGAATTATCAGAATTACGAAATATGATGAAAGGAAAACCACAAACATTAATAAGTAAATTTAAGATATCATATGAATTAATTATAAATCTTGTAGATATTGGCGAAACAGATTATACAGAATTTTGTAAACGTTCTATGATTCAATCTGATATTAATTCTGAGTTAACAAATATAAATAAGTCTAAAAACATAATTATTAATGAATTGAATACATTAAAAGATCAAATAAATAATACGCGCACACCTATGGAAATTATTAATAAATATATATCAAATAATAAAATTAAAAATGAAGCTAATAATAAAAAACGAAAAATTATTGAACGTGAACAAAAAGAAATAGAAGATTATAATAAATTTTTGAAACAAGACACAATATTTATGCAAAAATATATTGATAAAGAAGAACAATTAAATAATATTGAAAAAGATTATTTTAACACATCTTCATATATCGAAGAAAAGATCCAACGTATTTTTAATCTATTAATTAATGAAAATTTTATAGAACATGAAAATAATTTATATACTTTAACAACTAAAGGAACTTTTGCTTCTTATATTAGAGAAGTCCATTGCTTAACTTTTTCCAATATATATAAAAAAGGATTATTAACTAATTTATCATCAGAACAATTAATTTCTATTTTTAGTTGCTTTACAAATATTTCAGTATCTGATGATTTAATATCATGCTATCCATCATGTAATAGCACTATAGTGAATGAAACAATATTAAAAATAAAAGAAATGAATTTAAAATATTATGATTTTGAAGTAAATAATCAATTAAATACTGGGGTTGATTACATAATTCATTATGATTTGTTAGAGTATATTCCACGTTGGTGCGAGTCTACAAACATATCTGAATGTAAACAAATGATACAAGATTTGGAATATAATAAAGGTATATTTCTTGGTGAGTTCGTAAAAGCTATATTAAAAATTAATAATATTTCAAGTGAATTAGAAAAGATTGCCGAATATATGAATGATATTACTTTTCTTCACACATTACGTGAAATACCTGAAAAGACCTTGAAATATGTTATAACAAATCAATCATTATATATTTAATGTTCTGGTTCATCTTCAAAATAAATTGGTAATATATGATTCATTTCTGTAGTATTAATCGCACTATTACCAAAGTAATATGAAATAAACTTTTTAGTTTTATCATTATTTAATGACTTTATTATTGTATGATATTTATTTAATAATGAAGTATTATCTATATCTCCATTATAATTGATGTATATCAGGTGATTTTCAATTAAATATTCATATTCACCGGTGAGTATACAATATTCAAACTTATATTCGCCTATCCCATAACCACGATTAATTACTAATGTTGGATTAGTAATTCCATCCTTATTAATATAATTTTTTTTATCCTTATTTTTATATGTTTTTAATACTACATTATTATTAACTATATCTGAACTATATATTAGTCTTGTTTTTGATTTATCATTAACTAATATATCTTTACATTCATTCCATACAATCGAACCTACTTTTACTTTGAATCCTAACTCAAATAATGATTTTGAATCTTTATATAATTTATTTATTTCATCTATATGATTTGGTAACCCAAATATAGTATAATTATGAACATTTATAGTATAATTACTATTTATATCATACTCATCACATGTATTTTGTATTATTAAAATAATAGTATCTTGTTGTGTATCCAAATATTTATCATTACATTCAATTATATCTATTATTTTATAATTTTCATAAATATAAGCTCTTGTTTTTTCATAATATAAACAATTTAAAAAGTTCTTAGGTAATACAAAGCTTAATATACCATCTTTATTAAGTAATGTTAATGATTTTATAATAAACAACGTAAAAATGTTAGGACGACCATCAAAATATGGATAATATTTTTCATCAACACTACTCTTTTTCATTACAAAAAATGGTGGATTACCTATAATTAAATCATATTTAGTTGTAGAATTATATGTCAAATAATCTATATTCTCAATATTAATATTATTATTGGATAGTTGTTTTATAGAGTTATAAATTGTATTATTTAATTCTAATCCAGTTATTTTTAATTGAGGAAATTTACTACTTAAAGCATTTATATATTCCCCTGACCCACAAGCAGGTTCTAAGACATTTACAATTTTATCAATATAAGGAGATAATTTATCAATATTATAATGTATACATGATGGAGGTGTAAAAAATATTCCTTCACATTTTTTAATATTTTTTGATATTTTTTGCGTTAATTCTTTTGACAATACAGAATATTCCATATGTTTACTATTACTTACTATATATATTTAACTCATTTACATAGTTGTTTTTTTACGTAAAATGTGGCATCGAAACCTATGAATAAATTTATAATAAGGTACGTTGATTGTGAGTTTCATGATTTTGATGACCGAGAATGCGTAACTTGAAAAATTATCTACCCTTTTAGATCTGTAATAATTAATATTAGGTCCTCCTATTGATCTCCTATCTTTGTATTTATCTAGATATATTGTATAAATCCTATAAAATCCTTTTATTTCATCTACTATACGACTATTATTAAAATACTTTTCAAGATTGTCAATCAAATTATTATATTTTATTTTATATCTATCATCATAACACCATATATAATTAATTAATTCAATTGGAAGTTTATTCATAATTATTATTATCTAAAATATATTTTATATAATAATAAAATAATAAAATATTTTTTTTTCAATTTTTTATAAATATGAGCATATATAATAATAATTTTAATTATATTTTTATTTTTTTGATTTTCAGTCACGTGCATAAAAATTTGTTTTCCCAAAGTCCTAGGGTATTTCAAAAATGGACATTTTTAAAAATGTCCAATTTCAAATTCTGTTCAACTCTTGGGAATTTGAATTTATGTAAATTTGAGTTTAGAGCATAATGCAGTAAATTGGGATTTTAGAAAAATATTTTGTTTGCATAAAAAAAAAATGTTTTTTTAAAAATATTATTTAGAAATAAAATATCATTGAACAGTATTGAACAGTTTTTGAACAGTTTTGAACAAAAAAATGCCAAAAATTATCACATGTGAACTATGTGACTTCAAATGCTCTAAACTAAGTAATTATAAGGCTCATTTATTGACAGCTAAACATCAAAATCGGACATTTTTGAACAGTTTTGAACAAAAAATGCCGATTTCGGCAGGAAAAATGCCTGACGATAATATCGTCTTAGATAAAATATTAATTGATGAAAATAGCGATTTTGCGTCACAACCCATTTCAAAAAAAATGCCAAAAAAAGCAAAAAAAATGCCTGACGATAATATCGTCTTAAATGAAAAAGTTGTAGATGATAAAATACAAAAAAATGCCAAAAAAATGCCTGACGATAATATCGTCTTAAATGAAAAAACAAGTGATGTAAAAATGGATTTTACGTCACAAAATATATTATTTTTGTCAAAAAATAATGTCAAAAAAATGCCTGACGATAATATCGTCTTAAATGAAAATGTGGAAGATGAAAAAAATGATTTTACGTCACACAAAAATTCAAAAAAAAATGTCAAAAAAGACCAATCTTTAGACAAGTTATTTAGGTGTGAATGCGGAAAAGACTATGCAACCAGAAATGGATTATGGTACCATAAAAAGAAGTGCATATATGGTAACAATTATATTTCAGAAGAAAATACCAGTACATATGACGAAAATATTTTAAAAGAATTAGTAAAACAAAACGATGTTTTTAAAGAAATGATGATTGACCAAAATTCAAAAATTGTAGATATAATGGCAAATCAAAACTCTATGATTACTACTAATAATAATGTAACTAATAATACTCAGAATAATAATTTTAATATGAACTTCTTTTTAAATGAACAATGTAAAAATGCTATGAATATTAGTGATTTTTTAAAAACTATCCAAGTAGAAGTAGAAGATGTTGCGAATGTAGGAAAACTAGGATATGTTGAAGGTATTAGTCGTATTTTTATAAGAGCGTTAAATAATTTAGATATTTATGAACGCCCTATTCATTGTACTGATCTTAAAAGGGAGGTTATGTATGTAAAAGATAATGGAATATGGGAAAAGGAAGGTGAAGATAAGAGTAGTATGAAAAAAGCATTAGAAATAATTTCTCATAGAAATGTTATGAAAATTAAGGCATGGACAGATGCAAATCCCAGTTGGAAGACACATTATAGCAAAGAAGAAGATGAATATTTGAAAATATCATATGAAAGTATGGGAGGATCAAACGCAGAGGAAGATAATAAATATTTTAATAAAATTATACGTAAACTTGCTAGCAATTTAACTATTGATAAAGATACCAAAATCAATAAGAGGTAATTAGAGTAATTGAAGACGAATTTTTTTCTTCAAATTTTCTTCATCATTAAAAATATATAATTGAAATAGACGAATTTGATAGTTTTCCATTTCTTCTCTAATAGTAATTTTTGATGTCATATTTAATTCTGGTAAATATATAATATAATGAAATAAACCATCATCTCTTGTCATTTTATCAAAAATATACCCATTATATTGTTTATTTAATACTTCAGGGGAAGTTACACACGTATGTAATAAAGAACAATCATTTTGAACTTTTCTGATATATCTCATAGTTGTATTAATATAGTCTAATTTATTAACCCATTTATTATAAAAATGTAATGAACTATCTGATAAATTAATAAGGTTAAGATTCTGTTGTAATTGTATAATATTTAATAAATCAACAATTCTACGGATTGGTGATGTTATATGCACATATGCTTCCATTTCTAACAAATCATGAGAAAAAATATCATTAGTTGTTAATTTACTAGCATTTAGATATTTTCCTGTTGTACTATTCCAATATTTCATAAAGTTACCAACATTTTCTGGTAAATGTTCTGGTATAACCAACTCGTGATTGAGAATAGTGCTTCTCAATATGCCATTATTATTATTTATCATTATTTTTGCAGTATGATAGTTCATGAGAACCATTAAATAACTAACAACATCGTGACTATCTCTTATTTTTTTTACGTACTTATATACCCTAGATAATTGTCTTATAACATTAACTAATGTAGTATAGTTTTCATTTTGAATTAATTCTTTGTTTTCATATCGAAAGTTTTTACTAACTTTAATTTTCACATTTTTATATTCTGTTTTAATTATTTTATTATCTTCAATATAAATATCCATTACAAGTGCTATTCTATTTCTATTTTCAATTAAACTACATAAACAATCAGATAATATAGTTGGAAGCATAGGACGTTTCTTATCAGGTAAATAAATAGTAGATATTCTTTGTGAAAAGGAGTCCCATAATCCTAAGATATCTAACCATAATGTGACATTTGATATATAAATACTAATTAGTGTGGTTGTGCTATCAATTGATTTAATACTAAATGCGTCATCAAAATCAGTGCTTGATTTAGGGTCTATAGAAAAAATAAACCACTCTAGTTGATTAGAACGATCTTCAATATTGACATATTTTCTGCTAATATCATCAATAAAATCATCATGAGGTTTATTTTTAAGAACTTGACACGTATCCCTATTAAAGTTTTGAATAGACGCATGTAAACTTTTACAATATAATTGATATTCATAAAAATTATCTAATTTGTCAACAGAACCAATTACTTGGTTTATACCACCATGTGGGTGTTTATCTTTCCAATTAGTAAATTTAAATGTAATGTACTGGTTTATATATACTTTTGTAAACCCAATATTTTTCATTTCATATGGAATAAAAAATATGGGTAGTCTTTTATCATCGGGAATACATTTATATAATAGTTTACCATTAGAAGCTCGTCCAAATGTTTTATTATCTTTTAAAATTAATACACCAGGAATATCCGAATAAGTACGAACATTAGAATGGAGTACTTTATGTATATTTTCATGAAGTGTAATAACATCTTCATGAAATAACTTATTATCAACAGGTTGAATATTAACCTCTGTAATTTTATAATCTATCATGTTATGATATGACCATTTTGTATAATTACGATCATGAACTTGCAATTTATAAGTATCAATATCCATATATGTATTATGTTATTCTCTTTATATTATTTGTTATTATTATCATCAGAAATATTTTTAGAAATATTATTATTATTAACGTCACTATTATCACTATTATCACTATTATCACTATTATCACTATTTTTTTTGTCTAAATTAGACAAATTATTATCATTAGGAGAAGAATGTGATGATGAGGACAAAGACGAGGACGAGTTTGTGTATTTTTTGGCAATTACATTTTTAATATTTTGTAATTGTAAATAGTATAATATAATATGAGGACTAATTGCGATATTATTCATATATGTTCTATATTTAAAGGTATTAATAAATGATTTATCATTAAAACGTATACTATACCACCAATAAGATGGTATATATATAATTTGATTTTTTTGTAATGTAATGTCTAAATATTTACATTTTTTAAAATTTTCAACATATAATGATTGAACATTCCAAGGATTAATAGGTGATCTAAACTCAAATAATTCATAATCTTTATTTAAGTATAAATATTTTGTATTATTTGGTGGAATAAGTCTAATAGTTATACTTCCTTCTGTTACTAAAATATAATTACGATAATTTAATTCATATTTTAGTGGTGTCGTTGAATTATTAGAACCATACATTATATCATAATATTGATTAGAAATCATATATGGACGCAAAAATGAATCATTAGATTGAAATCTTTTAATTAAACTAGATTCTATTAAAAAATCAGTATTATATTCTGTAAAATAAGAAGAAGATTTATCTTCGTCAAATAATTTATTAGATTCGCTTATAGATAAAGGTAAACACATATTATCTTTATTTAACTCGTTAGTATTTCTAATTTTAATAGAACACTCATGAAAATTATTCATTATTTCAGATTTCTTTACATTATAATTTTCAAATTCATCCCATGTAAATATTGATGGTTGTCTTAAATCGCATATGTTTTCTAATTTTTCTTTAGTTATATTATCCAATTCGTATACTTCTAAATCGTTACTTACTTTTGTATGGTAATAAATATGTAAATATAATAAAAGTATAATACAAAATATTAAGATTGCAAAGATTTTTTGCATGATATAGAATAAATTATATAAATTATTTTATATCATAATACGCGAAAATTATTTTTTTCTACCTTTTTTACTTTTTGACCAATTACGACATAATGTATCTGGACGTTCTAAAGTTTTTTCCTCTTTATCATCTGATGTTTCTTTAATTTCAGTTGTTTCATCATTAATAGTGCTACTTTCAATTATACTATCTTTTTCCAAATCTACATTACTTGTATTTTCTAAATTAACATCATCATTATTTATGCTATTACTTTCTTGATCATTAATAATATTATTATTTGATTCGACCTCTATTTCTATTTCAGAATCAGAATCAGAATCATTAATATTATGAACAGTATCAACAATAACATCTAATGATGCATTTTCTGAATCATTTAATTGAATAGATGTAAAACTAGAACTATTGGTTTTTTTAATATCATTATTGTCACTATTAATGTCATTAATATCATTAACATCTAGAGAAATATTATCATTATCACATATGTTCTGACGTAATATTTCCATAGTTTCAGGTGTAATCACGTCAGATTGTTGATTATTATCAAACAATATTAGGTCGGATAATTGTTTATTTGTTGTCATGGTAAATGTTTGTAAAGATATAAGACTATCTTTTAATTTTGAAATTTCTATTTTTAAATCAACTATATCCTCTTTGGATTTAGTATTATCTATATCTAATTGTGTGGTATTTAGTTCATTTGTATCTGTTGTTTTTACAGATGTTGTATTAACCGGTCGTGATTCTAAAGCATTAAGTCTATCCATCATATTTTTAATAATACCATTATTATTTGATTTACTTTCTAATTGCGTAATTCTATTTGCTATGTTATTAATAACAATATCATTTTCTTCTTTACTAATATTTGAAGATTGAGGTGTAGGTTGTGTTTCTAAAGTGTTAAGCCGTTCCATAATGTTTTTAACTAATCCATTATTTTGTTCAGTGTTAATTGTCATATCAGTTGGTAAATTCTGAACAATATTTTCAACACGACCAAGTCGTAAAGTAATTAAAGCTATAGCATCCGATATAGATAATTTAGGATTTTGTTGTGGTTGTTGGGCACTTTGTTGAGATTGTTGTATATGCGTATTTTGAGGAGGATATTGTTGGCGTGGTATATCGCCACCTGATCGCCGTTGGCGAGCTGAAGCATTAGAACGTGCACTACTCATATATAAATATTATGTAATATCTTTCTAAACATTTTACGCATAATAATTGTTAATTATTGTTAATATTTATTTCTTTTTATAAATCATATGGAAAGCCTAGATTCTAAAAATATAGATGATGGATTTTTAAAACATGTATTTAAGTTTGACAACGATTCTAAATGTGATATGATGAATATCATTCAATATTCGCTTATATCATTAGTTCCCGTAGTCTTGTTAAATAAGCTTATGCAGAAATATATACCTGAAGCTGATGAAAATAAAAGTAGTTTAGAATTATCAAGTGAAGTATTTATTCAAATAATTAGTATATTTTTAGGAATATATTTAATCCATAGAATTGTTACATACTTTCCCCCACATAGTGGTGTAAAATACGAGGATTTCTCTGTTACTAATATAATATTAATAGGTTTAGTAATCATAGGAAGTTTACAAACTAAATTAGGAGAAAAAATTAGTATTTTAGTAGAACGAGTAAATGAATTATGGAATGGAAAAGACGAGGATGATAAGAAAAAGAAAAAGAAAAATAATCAAGCTAACGTTCAATCTAATGGTCAAACACCATCCATTACTCCACCACCTCACCCTCAAAGTATGTCTATGGCCGGAACTACATCTATTAGTCAATTACCTACTGAAAATATTCCTCAAAATGTCCCTGATTTAAATAATTCCTTTAGAAGTGGATATGGACAACAAACTATGAATGATGGACAAATGAATCCTTTAGAAGGAAATACTATTATGGCTGCAAATGAAGCTTTAGGAGGAAGCGCATTCGGAGCTAACTTTTAAATCTTCAAGGGTGTAAATAGTCATAATTATAAAAAGTTTATATTTTTATCATTATGTATAAGTTAAATAATATATATCCTATTGATGGAAGATATTACACCTTTGAAGGTGTAAAAGTAGAAGAATATGTTGGAAATTGTAAATTATAGATATTTTCTAAACATAGGAAATGATGTCTTAAGTGGTTTCGTCATTAAGGTTACCACAGCACTATTACCATATTTACTAGGAAGAAGTCCTCTTACATTTTTACGAGATGAAG
>Ga0206125_10002837_pt1 | contig 17560 bp, 21 predicted proteins | sample Helgoland_Spring_4_FD_148598 | JGI IMG/M metagenome (GOLD analysis project Ga0206125, IMG submission 148598) | Pelagic subsurface seawater microbial communities from Kabeltonne, Helgoland, North Sea - Helgoland_Spring_Bloom_20160331_1 | ecosystem: Environmental > Aquatic > Marine > Epipelagic ... | reverse complement strand
AATATCGAGGGAAGGTCTTTAAATAATGTGATTTATGAAACTAAAAAGTATAACAAAATTAACTGAATCAGATATGCACTATTTAGCTGGATTCTTAGACGGTGATGGGTCTATTATGGCTCAAATTGTTAAAGGTAATAATTATAAATACGGATATACTATCCGTGTTACTATATGTTTTTATCAAAAAACAACACGACACTGGTTTTTATTGAAATTAAGAAAATTATTAGGAAAAGAATGGAAAGTAAGAAAGCGCAATGACGGTATGTCAGAACTTTATATAACTGGATTTACTCCAGTAAAAAATGTGCTTTTTATACTTCAACCATATTTTCGGTTAAAACCACGTTTAGCTAGATTAGTTTTAGAAATAATAGAAGAATATTCTCAGGTACAAACTGAGGCTGATTTTTTAAAGGTATGTGAAAAAATAGATAAAACAGCTGAGTACACTGACTCTAAAAAGAGAAAAAATACATATTCCTCTGTAAAAGCTTATTTAAATTCCCCTGTAGAGACTGAGAAAACTAACTAAGTTTTCCGATAGCTGAAAAAACCTATCAGTTATAATACGTTAACCCCAAATATTTTTGGGTGAAGATATAGTCCATGTCTTATGGAAACATAAGGAGAACATGCGTGAGACAGTTTGGTTTCTATCTACTGTATACGTAAGAAAATTGAGAGGAGGCTTTCTTAGTACGAGAGGACCGGAAAGTATTGACCTATGGTGTATCGGTTGTTCCGCCAGGAGCAGTGCCGAGTAGCTACGTCGACCAAGGATAACCGCTGAAAGCATCTAAGCGGGAAGCTGGCCTCAAGACATTTTTCTTAAAATACGTAAAAGAACATTACGTTGATAGGCTCAATGTGTAAGTATGGTGACATATTTAGCAAATGAGTACTAAAATATTATACTTTTTGTTTTATTATAGGGTTTTGGGTGAAAAACCCCATCCCTATGAGTGTTTTGTCTTCAATTGTGTCAGTAAATTTTAAATTTTTATTATGAAATTATACCTTATTCCGTTAATAGTAGTTGGAGGTTTTATGTTCTTTTTTGGAGAACCTTCCACTTTATCGCAGATAGAAGAAGTTCCAGTAGAACAAGCAAAAACTGTTCTAATAAATACAAATAACTTTATTACGAGTAGTCAGTTAAAAACCATTTCCAACGAAGAAGTATCTCCGGTACAATCGATATTATCGAATAACATATCAAGAATGACCTTTACATACTTAGGTCTCGCTATGTGTCACTATTATTTTCCTTTAAACGATCCTAGAAAAGGATTTGTTTCTTTAGGTATAACCGTGGCTAACATGATAAATATTTTATACCCACATACAGAAACTAAATATATGTTTATACATGAATCTGCTGCCCATAAAAGAGAATTTCTTAAATATAAAGAAAACAAAGGAGCGGTAATTGCGGACAGTATTCCGAGAGAGTATAATCAAGGGTCAGGTTGTATGGTAATGAAGGTTACTTCTCAAAATCCATCACTGATATATAGACCGTTAAACTTAATTTTTGGTCTATATATGGTTATTGAAGTTGATCATATGATTAATTTTTGCTCTCCAGAAAAAGATTTAAATACCTTTTGTTGTATGTTAGCACCTGCTATATTTTGGACTCATACAAATTATCAGGCGTTTGTGATGAATTCTCTCAAAAGTAATCCTCATATGAAGTTCTTAATAGATGGAAGTAAAAAAACCTAATTAGGGTTTGGGGTTAAAAACCTCAGCTCTATTGTTATTGCATACCTTATTAATCTAAGCAGGACTTTTACAATATTTATCTATCTTTAGCTGTTCTTATGTCAGTAAATTTTAAATTTTAATTATGATTGTACAAGCAGGTAAACTAATCGGAGCAGGAGCAGCAACAATTGCTGTAGGAGGAGCAGGAGCAGGAATTGGAACAGTTTTCGGAGCCCTTGTTGTTGGAGTATCACGTAACCCATCACTTGAGCAGAGACTATTTCGTCTAACAATTCTTGGATTCGCACTTACAGAGGCAATGGCTCTTTTCGCTCTAATGATGGCATTCCTAATTCTTTTCACATTCTAATTTTTATTATGTGATGCGTCAACTATCTTTATTGATGGATGACGTATACTCCTCCATAGGTTTCCTTTCAGTTTTGCTCTAGTAGTTTCTGTTATTTATCTTTGTAAAGGGGTAGACAAGGGAAGGTTCTATTGGGACGGTTTACTGCATAGGTTATGGTCTATTTACATACGTTTTATACAAAAGGGTTGTCTTAAATTACCTTGTACATTTTATCTTTCTAAGACTCTTCTAATGTATTGTTTTATATTAGAGATGTAAAAGAATATTACGTTAATAGGTATTAGCGGAGAAGGGATTCGAACCCTTGACCCACGGATTATGATTCCGTTGCTCTACCAACTGAGCTACTCCACCACAAGTTTATACAATAGGCACTTGAAGACCTGTCAATAAAAATAAACTTTCTTCACGACTTGAGTTCTTAAGAACTATCGTGATATCAATAGGACCTAATGTCTGAAACTTTTCAAACTCTGATTCTACGAATAAGCAATCTTGAGGATTTTGTATTCTAAGACTAAAATGACCCTCCTGAGAGAGACTTCGTATAGAAAAACCACTAAAATAATCTATTCTAGGTAAAATGGTTAAAATTAGTTGATCTAAAAATAGAAACATTTTACTTCCCCTAAGAGTTACTTTTACTCCTGAAATCATGCCTGAACGTATTTTTAAATTCGCATTATCTTTTGAAGAACGGGTAATCTTTGGTCGTTGACCTGTAAGACTTTCCATTGCGAGTAAAACGGGATGAATAAGCTTATCGTTAAAGTTAATGGATTTAAGTCCACAATTAACAATAATCTTATCCACCGAAGGTAACTGTGATGTATTTTCGTATTCGAAAGATTCCACGAGTTCCTTTATTAGAGTATTTTTGTAATGTTGTTCTAAACGACTCATTTTGTCTTAGAATGCAGAAAGAGATGACATATTTACGATTTTACTAAAACCTGATTTCTTTAACTCATCAGTAACGGGTCCTAAAACACGTGTACCTATGGGGTTTTTACTAACAGAATCTATTAATACAGCAGCGTTCTCAGCTGATGCGTGTGAAAATCCTGAAGAAACTTGTTTTTCTTTTCGTGTACGGACAATTACACAATGTACGACCTGACCTTTTTGTACTTTTGATACTTGTCCTTTTATTTGTCGTTTAACTTCTCTAACAGAAGCTACGATAACATCACCAATACCCGCAGTGGCTTTTTTATAACCACCTAATACTGTAATACAATTAATCTTTTTTGCTCCTGAATTGTCTGCTACATTAAGGATAGTACCGGGTTGAATCATATTATTTTAAAGAAACTGTCTTTAGGGGGCCCTAAGACCCCTTTTTTATATATTATAAATTAAGAACGTAACATACTTACATCTTCTACAGCAATAGTGTTTCGTACTCGATAATAGGCTACTAGTATAGCTAGACCAATAGCAGATTCTGCTGCTGCAACTGTTAGAACGAATAAAGCAAATACTTGCCCTACAAGATCATCAAGGAAAACAGAGAAAGTAACGAAATTTAAGTTAATAGAAAGTAACATTAACTCAATAGACATTAAAAGAATAATAATGTTCTTTCTGTTTAAAACAATACCCCAAATACCTAAAAGGTAAAGGGTAATTGCTATGTTAAGGTATTTTAGTAATCCGAGAGCCATATTAATTTTTATTTAAATGCTGAAAGGAAGCCAGTTAAATCCTAGAAGGATTCCGGCAATGAATAATACCCAACCTAAAGAAAGTGGTAAGAATACTTTCCATCCTAGTCTCATAAGTTGGTCGTAACGGTAACGAGGGTATGCTGCTCGAGCCCATACGAAAAGTGCTACAAAGAAACATACTTTTAGACCAAACCAGAGAGGGCCAGGAACAAGGTTAATAGGGAATACATCAACAAAAGGTAACCAACCACCTAAAAACATAATAGTTGTAACACTAGACATCATAATCATGTTAGCGTACTCACCTAAGAAGAATAAAGCGAACCCTGCAGCAGAATACTCTACGTTATAACCTGCAACAAGCTCAGCTTCGGCTTCAGGTAAATCAAAAGGGTGTCGGTTTGTTTCTGCTAACGCAGAGATAAAGAACATGAAGAACATTGGGAATAAGGGTAAACAATACCATACTGTTTGTTGTGACATAACAATTGTAGTTAGGTTTAATGAACCTGCACAAATAATAACAGCAATTAAAATAAACCCAATAGAAACTTCATAAGAAACCATCTGAGCTGCTGAACGAAGTCCCCCTAAAAAAGCATACTTAGAGTTACTTGCCCAACCTGACATAATAATACCGTAGACCCCTAAAGAGGAAACGGCGAATAAATAAAGAACACCTACGTTAATATCAGCTAAAACAAAAGTCTCTCCAAAAGGAATTACAGCCCATCCTACTAAACTTAACATAAAAGACAAAATAGGGGCGATAACGAAAAGAACTGTATTAGCTGTACTCGGTAGAATTGTTTCTTTTAAGATTAACTTAGCGGCATCCGCAAAAGGCTGAATTAATCCCCAAGCTCCCACAACATCAGGACCTCGACGACGTTGAATACCAGCCATGATTTTACGTTCCACTAAGGTAAAGTAAGCTACTGCAATAATAAGAGGCAGTGCTATTAATAAAGATTTAATTACAGTGATAAGTATAAACATTTTAATAATTTTTTATTTACCTGTGCTGGCCGGGTTTAACGCCCCGTTAGGTTCTTGCGTGAAAAGCTCTACACACTTAGCCATAGTACTTGAAGCTTTTGTTACGGAACAAGTAAAGTAAAAGTTAGGTACAGAAGAATATAAAGACTCATCTCCAATAAATGCACTTTTACCGTCTAATTGGCTTTCGTGTAATGAATTAATAGCAGGAAGGTGTCCTAAAGATTTAATTCCAGGAATTTTGTCTCCCATTGTGTCTAATAATTCCATTCTTGATGCATGTTGAGAGGTTCCATGTAAGTACTCTGATAATGCACTTACAATCTTCCAATCTTCACGAGAATATCCTGGAGGTGTTAACGCTCTCTTTGTACTTTGTGGTCTACCTTCAGTGTTAAAGAATAAAGCATCTTTTTCTGTATAAGCTGCTCCTGGTAAAATCACGTCTGCATAAAGAGCTACATCTTCATTTCCATGGTGTCCTTGATAAATAACAAAACTGTCGTCATCAAGAGATAAACTATTTAAATCTTCTACTCCAACGCAGTAGACTAGTTTTAATAGTGTTTCTTCAAAAGAAGGGTTAAAAGAATCTAATCCTAACTGTGCTGCTCCATATTGGGAAGCGTTTGGTTGAATTACACTTAAGATTGAATTTAAAGATCCTTTAACTGATGCTGTATTTCTGTCTATTTGTGTTAACATACCTGAAACTACCTCAGAGTCGTCCCTGTTTAATACATTTGACCCTACAATAATTATTGGGTTTGATGCTTGAACTAGTTCTGAGCAGAAAGAATGTTGACCTGAAGCTATTTGAGAAATAGTTTCTGCTGTCTTTCCTAAATGGTCTACTGGATAGTTTAACCCAAATTGTGTACTCTTATCGAGTGTAGGCCCTACATAAGCTACTTTAAAGTTTCCTTGTAATGAGCGCTTTCTAATACGTGCATTAATAATAGCAGCTTCTTTTCTAGGGTTTGTACCTACAAGTAAAATTAAGTCTGATTCCTCAATTCCTTGGATAGAAGAGTTAAAAGTATGGTTAGTAAGGAAATCTTGTTGTAAATCTTTCCCTCCTCCAAACTCTGACACAACTGTGGATGAATCGTACTGTGAAATAAATTTCTTTAAAGTAAAGATAGTTTCTACATCTACTAACCCTCCAACAATACCGGCTACCTCATTCGATTCCATAGATGCTTCATTTACATTCTTTTTAATGTAATCAAAAGCTTCTAGCCATTCTACAGAAATAAGGTTTCCCTTTTCATCTCTAATCATAGGCTTAGTAAGACGTTGTCTTTTTAGACCATCGTAAGAAAAACGTGTCTTATCTGAAATCCATTCTTCGTTAATTTCTTCATTAAGACGTGGAATAATACGCATAATCTCAGTTCCTCGAGTATCTACACGAATATTACTCCCTACAGAATCCATAACGTCTACACTTTCTGTAAGACGTAGTTCCCATGGACGTGAAGTAAAGGCATAAGGCTTTGAAGTTAAAGCTCCAACCGGGCATAAGTCAATAATGTTACCTGAAAGTTCAGAATCAAACATTTTTTCTACGTATGTTCCAATTTCAGTATCAATACCACGAGAAGTAGTACCTAAAACTTCTACTCCAGCAACTTCTGTTGCAAAACGAACACAACGGGTACAATGAATACATCTCGTCATAATTGTTTTTACAAGGGGTCCTAGGTTCTTATCTTCTACACCGCGCTTACGTTCAAAGAAGCGACTTCTGTCACTACCAAAAACCATAGCTTGGTCTTGAAGGTCACACTCTCCTCCTTGGTCACAAATAGGACAATCTAATGGGTGGTTTAATAAAAGGAATTCTAATACACCTTCACGAGCTTTTTTAACTAGTGGTGTATCAGTAAACACTTTCATTCCTGGCATTACGGGTATGGCACATGAAGCTTGAGGCTTCGGTGACTTCTCAATTTCGACAAGACACATACGGCAATTTCCTGCGATAAGTAAACGTTCATGGAAACAAAAACGAGGTATCTCAATACCTACTACTTCACAAGCTTGTAAAACACTTGATCCTTGTTCCACAAGAACGTCGATACCATCAACAGTTACTGTTATTTTATTAGAATTTTCCATATATAAATAAATAGTTATATGACTACTGTACTGAATACAGTGGTACTCGCTGCCGGACTTGAACCGGCAAGGACAAAGTCCATTTGATTTTAAGTCAAACATGTTTACCAATTTCATCAAGCGAGCATTTTGTTCTGTGTTTTCATAAAATAGAGCAAAGCTCTCTTTGGCATACCTTACCCCTTACGGGATTCGAACCCGTGTCATCGCCTCGAAAAGGCAGTGTCCTAACCACTAGACGAAAGGGGCTTAAAGTAAGATATAACCAAAATAATTAAAACTATTTGGATGATACTAGATAAATTGCATTATCTGCATCACGAGAAACCTGTTGGAAGATATGCTGGCGTCGAACTGTTGTTCTAATTTGCATTGTCAGAACAATTGCTCCGATCATTGCTACTAATAGAATAATTCCTGCCATAAGAAATGCTAGGGCATAATGTGTATAAAGAACTTGACCTAAGCTACTTAGGTTTGTTACATTATCTATTTGCCCTGACCAGTCTACATAAGCAGACGGCATATTTCCATCAGATAATAATGGTACAAAGTCATTATCAACAATAATAAAAACTTCTAGAAGGAAAATAATACCAATAAGACCTCCTACTGGAAGATATTGGTAAATTTCATCAATAACCTCTGAAATTTTAATATTTAACATCATCACAACGAAAAGGAATAGAACAGCAATAGCTCCAACGTAAACTACGATAAAGATCATTGCCATAAATTCAGCTTCAAGTAAAATAAGTAGTCCAGATGAACCACAAAAAGATAAAATTAAAAATAAAACAGAGTGTACTGGGTTTCTAGAACTAATTACCATGATGGCTGATAATAAAGTAATTGCTCCGAATAAATAAAATAAGATTGACTCAAAAATCATGTTAGTTTGAATTAAATATGCATATAACAACGGCTTAACCTTTTTTTAAATAAAGATTCAGTAAAGTTCGTAATTCTTCGATTTCTCCTTCTAATTGAGTTATCTCTTCAGAGAGTCCCTTCAGTGATGCCGCTTCTACCATCATGGTAGTAAAAGCAATCACATAAATTAAACTTACGATAAGTACAGTTACTAATACCGTAATAGAAATTAAAGCTAAATAAAATACTGGCAGCTTCTTTTCTCCTATGAGGAACGAAGTCACCATGTTGCTAAAGTACGAAGACCACATGACATAAAAGATCACAATAAGCGATATAATAAAAAATATTAACATCACAGTTAGTGCGTCATATGTTCTGTCGATCGTGAACGGACTACGGGAAAACCATTCAGGATTTAGTACTCTAAAAAAATCCGACGATTCAATCGGTGATGTGGACATAACGGCCTCGCCACTGCTAGTACTCATACCTGACCCACTAGCTGCACCGAAAGCACCTGCTCCTCCTATAGCCGCGGCTCCCAACATTTTTGTGATTGCTTTTCTACCAGACATAGAGCGGACCTGTACCTTATTAAAGAATGTCTTATGACTAAAAGATTTATTGGTTTTTTTATTTAAAACTAAAAACATATTAATTTATTTTTTATTCAAGGGTTTCACCCTCAACGTAAACCTGATTATTTTTCATAGACTTATAACAGTCCTAAAAAATATCTCGGAATGGCGTGATTCGAACACGCGACCCTCTACTCCCAAAGCAGATGCGCTACCGGGCTGCGCCACATTCCGTTGAAAAGCCAGAGCCGGAATTGAACCGACATCAAAGGATTTGCAATCCCGTGCATTACCTTTATGCTATCCAGCCATTTATAATTAAGAACGCTTCACGAAATTACATTTCATAGATAATTTCTTAGCGCCCGATAATAAAGCTGCTTTAGCGAGGTTTTCTCTTGCTTCTCCTATTTCATAAATAATGGTTCCAGGTTTAACTACTGCTACCCAATGGTCTACAGCACCTTTACCTTTACCCATACGAACTTCAACAGGCTTTTTAGTTACCGGAATATTAGGAAAAATTCTAATCCATAACTTACCTGTTCTTTTTAATTTACGTGTAATTACTCGGCGTACAGCTTCAATTTGTCGTGAAGAGATTTGACCCCCTTCTAGAGTCCTTAAGCCAAAAGAACCGAACTCCAGACTTGTTTGTCGTTGTTCAATACGCTTGATTCTAATTTTTCTATATTTCTTAAATTTTGTTTGTTTAGGTCTTAACATAAAAGTTATTCTGTTTTATTTAGAAACCTCCATTTGTCCTAGTAAGTTAGCTAAACGTTGGGGTGTTTGGTCAAGAACATTTACTGGTGAATTTAGCGCGTTCTCTAATAATTGAACAACATTTAATCCAGCAGCAGCTTGTAAATAACCTATACCTTCTACAAGAAGTTCTTCTTGACTTGGTAAACTTGTTAGTGCGTTAATTTGTGAAGGAAAAAGTGGAATATCTTTATAAATACCACTAATAATTTGGATTTTATCCTCTTTTTCTAACATTTTAACAGCACTTGTTAATGAGCTAAATGGAACATGGTCGTCTGCAAAGATAATAGCCATAGGACCACTAAGTACTTGACTTAATGACCCATAAGGAGTTCCTTCCAAGCTTTTTTTAATTTTACTTGTTTTAATAACTTTTAGTTCAAGGTTATCTTTTGAAAGAGACTTCTTTATGGTTTTCCACTCTGAAGTGTTATAATCTAAATATTGTATAAACAGAACGAAGGCGCTTGATTCCAAACGCCCCTTTGTCCATTGTATTTGTTCTATATTTCGCATTAAATATTATATTTCTAAAAAAATTGTCTTAAAGAAGATCAGATGCTTGAGAAGCATACTCTATGAATTTTGGATCTTTGATCAAATCATAAATTACCTGATCCGCAATGTGTTTTATAGTATTAATACTCTCATGATGAGCCTCCCCGTTTTGTTCAGAGAGATACTCAAAAAGGTTTGAATAATCCTCTCTCATATTGATATTCTCCCAATAAGTTAAACTTTTAGGGTTTGTCGATTGTTGAGTTGTTACTAGTTGGTGAAATGAATGCTTAAAACTTGTAGCAAAAACATTCGTTTTTTCTAACATAATATTACAAACACTCTCGTCTAAAACAACACCGTCTAAGGTAGCAGTATCCACAGTAGTAGCATTCTCCTGTAGTTTAGCATTTGCTGATCTTAATTTCCTTATTGTGCCTTCTAGTTGGCTTATAAGACTAACGTTTGTATTCCCGTTTAATTGGTCTTGCATCTTAATCAAGATATTCTGGTATGCTTGATCTTTATCTTGAAGTTCCTGAATAGTAGCCTTAAGGGTTTCTACTTCACTAAGACCTGATTTTGTTTCAAGTAATGTTGTTTTTATGGTCTCTACATCGGCTGATCGCGCACCTCCACAGCAAAAGACTTTACCTAAAAAATCAAACATTATCTATCAACTTCACCGAAAACGATATCTTGTGTACCAATAATGGTCACAACATCAGCAACTAAATGACCTCGAGACATGAAGTCAAGACCTTGTAAGTGTGCAAATCCAGGTGCGCGGATATGACAACGATAAGGACGGCTTGTTCCATTAGAAACAAGATAAACTCCAAATTCTCCTTTAGGTGCTTCAATTGAAGAATATGTTTCTCCAGCTGGTACAACAACACCTTCAGTAAATAGTTTAAAATGGTGAATTAAAGATTCCATAGATTGCTTCATTGCCGCTCTAGATGGAGGGGTAATTTTAGCATCATCTACTTTAACAACACCTGTAGGCATATCGTTAAGACACTGCATAACGATAGATAAACTTTGACGCATTTCTTCAACACGTACAAGGTAACGATCATAACAATCTCCGTTTGTTCCTACAGGAATATCAAAGTTCATTCTGTCATAAACTTCATAAGGTTGTGTCTTTCTTAAGTCCCAAAGAACACCAGAACCTCTTAGAAGAACACCTGTAAATCCCCAATCCATTGCATCTTTTGCGGAAACTATACCAACATCAATAAGTCTTTGTTTCCAAATACGGTTATCTGTTAATAATTCTTCCACCTCATCTAAACGGTTGGCGAACTGCTCTGCAAAAGTATAAATATCTTCTAACATACCTAAAGGAATATCTTGACTAACACCTCCTGGTCTAAAGTAAGCTGCGTGCATACGAGCACCAGATACTCTTTCGTAAAATTCCATTAGTTTTTCACGTTCTTCAAAACTCCAAAGCATTGGAGTAATAGCACCTACATCCATAGCATGACAACCTACGGCAAGTAAATGATTTAAAATACGTGTAAGCTCACTAAAAAGTACACGAATATACTGTGCACGAATAGGAACGTCACATTTTAATAGCTGCTCTACAGCTAAACAAAACCCATGCTCTTGTGCCATCATGGATACATAGTCTAAACGATCAAAATAAGGTAAAGCTTGAACATAAGTTTTGTGTTCAATCAGTTTTTCGGTACCTCTGTGAAGAAGTCCAATATGAGGATCAGCACGCTCAACCACCTCTCCGTTTAACTCTAAAACTAAACGAAGAACCCCGTGTGCTGCAGGGTGCTGAGGTCCAAAATTCATTGTAAAATTTTTAAGCTCTTTTTTTAATTGGTTTTTTTGTAATGCCATACTTTTTTATTAAATAACAAGTAAATGAAGGTACTTTGTGTACACTATTTATAATTTAGATAGTCCCTTAACGGGCTTATTTATTCCTGTACTATAAGCATAGAGTTTAAAAACTGCATATCTATTTAAGTTAAAACTATCTTCAATATTATAGTATATCCTATAAGAGAATATGTCACACTAAAAGGGTAAATACCCCTTATTAAACAATACATGAACGTTACAACCTTTTTTGAAAACAACCTAAAAGTTATTCTCCCTGAACTTTTTATTCTACTTTCTGTATCTACCTTACTTCTTGTAGGAGTACAATACTCTACATCTGAGAAGCATGGCTACCCCGTTGTTGTAAAGCCAGTAGCATGGATGGCTGCGTTTACATCATTCTTAGGAGTACTTTTAGTAATAAATAACCCTTTTGAGAGTCAACTTTTATTTAACAACCTCCTGGTTCACGATCCTTTTACTAACCTTGTAAAAGCTATCTTATTAATGACAACTGCATCATGTTTACTTGTTTCTTTTGAATACATCAAAATTAAAAAAGTACATGCTTTTGAGTTTTCATTATTAATGCTTTTTTCTATTGTAGGTTCAATGATTGTTGTCTCATCATACGATCTACTTACACTTTACTTAGGTATTGAAATGTCTAGTCTATGTTTATATGCCCTGGCCGCATTTACACGTAGATCTGCGTTTTCTACAGAAGCTGGATTGAAGTACTTTATTTTAGGAGCTTTTGCTTCAGGTATTCTTCTGTTCGGTATGTCTCTAATTTATGGGCTAACAGGAACTACTAACTTTGAAGATCTTGCTAAGATACTTGTGGGAGCGTATGAATCAAATCTTATCATACCAAATGGACTTATCGTAGGTGTAACCTTCGTAGCCGCTGCACTTTTATTTAAATCTACAGCAGCTCCATTCCACATGTGGGCGCCTGATGTTTATGAAGGAGCACCTACAATTGTTTCTACATTTTTCGCTGTAGTACCTAAAATTGCTATCTTAGGTCTTTTTGTAAGGTTATTTATGTACAGTTTCCATGATTTAATAAATGCATGGCAACAAATTATTTTAATTTCAGCTGTGCTTTCTATGGTTGTAGCTGCATTCACAGCACTGACACAAAGAAAGATTAAACGTTTCCTTGCTTACAGTTCAATTGGGCATGTAGGATACCTACTTATTGGTCTAGGTACAGGAACTATTGAAGGAGTGCAAGGATTATTACTGTACACACTTATTTACGTAGTAATGACATTAAATGCTTGGACTTTCGTACTTTCATCAGAATTTGGAAGTAAAGAAGGCCGTGCGGTTTACTTCACTGATCTGATTGGGCTAGGTAAAATTAACCCACTGCTGGCTATTACATTCACTTGTACGTTACTATCAATGGCTGGAGTACCTCCGTTAGCAGGGTTCTTATCTAAGATGTATGTATTCTTTTCTGCAATGGAAGGAGGTATGTATCTTGTAGCCTTTATTGGTGTTTTATGTAGTGTTGTAGGAGCATTTTACTACCTACGTTTCATTAAAATAATGTACTTTGAAAAAGCAGGTACACTTACTTCATTTAAAGCTATGACGAGAGAACAATCGATTATTTTAGGAATGTCTTTCCTCTTTATCGTTTTATTATTTTTAAACCCAACACCGTTATTAGTAATGACACATAAAATGGCGTTAACTCTAGTTCTATAATAGAAATTTGTTTGTCCGGGTAGCTCAGTTGGTAGAGCAAAGGACTGAAAATCCTTGGGTCAGCGGTTCAAGTCCGCTCTCGGACACATGTGCGTACGAACAAAAATTGTCTTAGCGAGTCATGATAAAAAAGAGTTAAAAGCGACATATAAAGAGTTGACCTTAGTGGACCCTTCTCTTACGGTGATAAAATTACCGCTTAAAATTAAACGCTTTACTGTCCTTAGATCACCCCATGTAAATAAAACTGCTCGAGAGCAATTTGAATTATTTACACATAAGTGGGTTTTATTTACAGATTTACCTCGTAAAATCTTAGAGCGCTATTTAGATAAGAAGAAAACTCTTAGACAAAATCCAGGAGTATTTCTTAAATTTAAATAATTAAAGCAGTCTCATGGAGTGTAGCCAAGTGGTAAGGCATCCGTTTTTGGTACGGAAGACTCAAAGGTTCGAATCCTTTCACTCCAACGTGCCCGTAGCTCAGTTGGTAGAGCGTTCCGCTACGGACGGATAGGTCGAGAGTTCGAGTCTTTCCGGGCATACGAAAAATAAAAGAATAACGGTCTTGTAACTCAGTTGGTTAGAGTATACGCCTGATAAGCGTAAAGTCGGTGGTTCGAGTCCACCCAAGACCATCAAAAGTGTAGCAGCGCCAACTAAACAATACTGTTGTTTAGAGGAAAGTCCGGACTTTAATTTAAATTGCTGGTTAATTACCAGGAGGAGTAATCTTAGGGAAAGTAAATAGAAATTTTAAATATGAAAAGTTTGATACCTATCTATTAGTGATAATATGATTAGAATAAAACCCCAATTAAAGCAAGGTTTAAACCGCAAAGAAATAATACGTAATTATTATTCAAGATAAATTGGCGTACCAGTAATGGAACAGAATCCGGCTTACAAACACTCTTATATAAGCGCTTATAGCTCAGTGGTAGAGCAATGGCCTTCTAAGCCATCGGTCAGTGGTTCGAGTCCACTTAAGCGTATTTAGTTTTAAAATGAAGATTTTAAGACGGAAACCTATGCAGTAAACCGTCCCAATAGAACCTTCCTTTGTCTACCCCTTTACAAAGACGAATAATAAAAACTGTTAAGGTAAAACTAAAAGGAAATCTATGGAAGAGTATACGCCATCCATTAATAAAAATGAGTAGCGTATAAAACACAACACTGTGGTATGATAAGTCACAATGAAAAAATATACTTATTACTGAAGTATGCTTGCGATGAATATATCCATAGTACTCTTAAACTCTAAAACATGATTATTACCTGCAAACCCCACGCTTTTATCTTTAAGGTTGCGAAGAAGATAAGCGTTTCTCATGTCAGATTCAAGGCTATCAGGTAACGGAGGTGTTGTACTAATAAATAACACATGATGGTCTCTTAAACTGTCTGAGATAGGATCGTTATTATTTTGTATCAACACTTTTTTTCCCGTATCAGGAAATCGACTATCGAGTAAAAATGTTATAAACTTTCTTTTCTCACTGGGCTGCATAGTATCATATCTCTTTATTAGAGATAGATTCCATTCCCTCTTACTGTCCTCAAGACTCTGAAAGTTAACGAATTTTTGTTGATGAACCAAATAAGCCTTTTCTACATCAGGATCAATCTCATCATTTTTGGTACTACCGCTCACTGGGAATTGGGTATCTTCTGGATGATTATTCCCTTTTTTAATTTTTTCGTTTATCGCTTGTCTACGGCCTATTCCGCAAGCGATAATTATTGGTACTGCTAAAGAGATAAGGTATGTGATAGCACTTATTCGAGGCATTTTTTATTATATATAATGAAGGGCTAAAAACAATGACACTGAGTGATGAGGGATTCGAACCCCCGACATTCTCGGTGTAAACGAGACGCTCTACCAACTGAGCTAATCACCCTTTTTATTTAAATCTCCCTGGGTTGGATTCGAACCAACGACCCTGTGGTTAACAGCCACATGCTCTACCAAACTAAGCTACCAGAGAATAAGTAGAAATTTAAGAAACTACTCCCACTCTAAAGAACCTATCTTCCATGCGTAGATAAATCCAATAACTAATTCAAAAATAAAGTCGAACATACTCCAAAACCCTAAACTTGTAAGGTTACTTAATGTAACTGCCCAAGGGAATAGAAATGTTGCTTCTAAATCAAACAGAATAAATAGAATGGCTACTAAGTAAAAACGGATATCAAATGTATTTCTTGCATCATCAAAAGGCTCAAAACCACACTCATAAGGTGAAAGTTTTTCTGGATCTCCCGCACTAATTGCAAGTGCATAAGAAAGACCAAAAATGATCAAAGCTAACACTAAAGCAAAAACAATAAGAATAAAAATGGGTGTGTATTCCAAATGAAATAAGGTCATCTATGTAATTTTTTAAAAAGTCTGTCTTAAAGTATTTCTGTTTATTATACGCGGGAGAGACGGGATTTGAACCCGCGACCCCTAGCGTGACAAGCTAGTGCTCTAGACCTACTAAGCCACTCCCCCAAATACGAAATATGTATGTCTTAACGTTTACCTTTAAGGTATGTGTTATTTCTATTTTTAAAAGCCAGTTGATGCAAAGCAATTTTTTGTCTTATTGCATTTCCTTGGCCTTTAGAAAGCGCTAAAAGTTCATAAGCAAGACGTTCACTCATAGAAGATTCTGTTCGTGTACGAGCACCGTTTACAATCCATTTTAAGGCTAAACCTAAACGTTTTTTAGGTGTAACTGGCCGTGGTACTAATATTTTAGAACGACCTCGTTTTTGACCCACAACTTCTAATAAAGGAGCAGAGTTGTTAAGGGCCTCTAAAAAAACAGTTTGGGGCTTTAACCCTTGTTCTTTAAGGAGAACAAGAGCTTTCTTTACTATATTTTCTGCTGTAGAGCGTTTACCTCCACGCATTAACGAAGCAACAAATCTTTTTTTAAGGTATTCTGAGCTGTGTTCTTGTTCGAGCATTTATTTTTATGTTTTAAAAGAAAAACCTGTATAGGATAACGTTTATTTTAAACGCTTACTTACTTAAGCCTTTGTAGTATAAATAAATTTTGTTCCGTACTTTGAACGCGCTTGACGTCTTTTAAGAAGACCATGTGCATCATATTTACCACGAACAATTTTATAACGTACTCCAGGTAAATCTTTTACACGACCTCCACGAATAAGTACTACGGAGTGCTGTTGCAGGTTGTGTGTCTCTCCTGGTATGTAGGCTGTAACACGTAAACCTCCTCGGAAACCTACACGAGCTACTTTACGGATAGCAGAGTTAGGTTTTTTGGGGGTTCTTGTAAAAACTTGTCTACAAATACCTTTTCGTTGAGGACCTTTATTCAAACCAGGAACATTCGATGAACGCTGTTTTGGTCTTCTTGGATTTTTGTCTATTTGGTTAAAAGTAGGCATTTTTTCTTTATTTAAGGTTAGAGATAAATATAGATGAGAGGGTGTTACCCCTAACATCAGTAACAAATTAGACAACAAAGTCTTTTTGTGTTAAAAATATAGCTTGGGCGCACTGAGATTTGAACTCAGGACCCGCTGGTTAAAAGCCAGAAGCTCTACCGCTGAGCTATGCACCCCAAATAACTACTTATATTGAATTAAACACAACACTGTGTTATAAAGACGTAGAGTAGCCAATTTGCTAATATATTACCAAGACTTATCGTCCCAGTTAGCGTTTTTTGTTAATGCACTTGTTAAAGATACACGCCCAGAGATTGATCCTAAAGAACTAACGTATGCAGAGTTCGCACTTTTAAGATCTGACTCATTAAGGTTTTGTGAAGAAGCACTTTGCCACTCTGTACTTTGGTCTACTGTAGATGAAAGTAACTCACGAGAAGTTCCTAATGAAGATCCTAGCATTTGCTCAAATAAAGATACTGTAGTAACTTTTTCGTCTCCAAGATCTGAAGAAAGTGATCCGATTGAAGAAAGCTTCTTTTTACGTACTTTAATAGAAGTACTAATTGCTGGTAAAATATGCTTTACCATCATTGCGTAAAATACTGCAAAAACGATAAATGTCCAAAATAATTGAGATAAATAAGTGATTGTGTCTAATTGAGGCATCTTTTATTGTATTAAATGAAGAGCTAAAGAGCAATAACATTGCGGACGGGGAGAATCGAACTCCCGTCTCCTGGTTGGAAGCCAGGTGGTTTACCATTAACTTACGTCCGCATACTCCTTTATATAACAAAGGAGTGTGTCTATTATACGTAAAGTATTTAAATTAACAATCTATTAAAGAAATAGACCGTACAAGCTATCTTTTTGTAGATCCTTTTACTGACTACTAGGAATGAGGCGCAATAATTTTATCCGTGAATTCCTTTTCAGTCAAAGTCAACATGCCATTTGGAAAT
>Ga0206125_10002836_pt1 | contig 17560 bp, 18 predicted proteins | sample Helgoland_Spring_4_FD_148598 | JGI IMG/M metagenome (GOLD analysis project Ga0206125, IMG submission 148598) | Pelagic subsurface seawater microbial communities from Kabeltonne, Helgoland, North Sea - Helgoland_Spring_Bloom_20160331_1 | ecosystem: Environmental > Aquatic > Marine > Epipelagic ... | reverse complement strand
TAATATTGCCCTTATGAGACAAGCTCAATCTGTTAAAAAAGGTGTAAGAGCTAATGGTGGAACCCCAAGAGAATTTTGTACAATTACAGTTACTGATGGTATTGCAATGGGTCATGAAGGAATGAAATCTTCATTAATTTCAAGAGAAGTAATAGCAGACTCAGCTGAGCTTACGGTTAGAGGCCATTGTTATGATGCATTAGTCGGTATTGCAGGATGCGATAAATCTTTACCTGGATTGATGATGTCTATGGTCAGATTAAATGTTCCAAGTGTTTTTATTTATGGAGGATCAATTCTTCCAGGAAGATACAAAGGTAAAGATGTAACAGTTGTTGATGTTTTTGAAGCTGTTGGAAAACACTCATCAGGTCAAATGTCTGCAGCTGAACTTAGAAAATTAGAATTAGTTGCTTGCCCAAGTGCAGGTGCTTGTGGTGGTCAATTTACAGCTAACACAATGGCATGTGTATCTGAAGCAATAGGACTAGCTTTACCTTATTCTGCAGGAACTCCCGCTCCTTATGAAGAAAGAGATAAGTATGCCAAAGCTAGTGGTAAAACTGTTATGGATCTATTAAAGAAAAAAATTAAACCAAGAGATATTGTAACTAAAAAAGCTTTAGAAAATGCTGCAACAATAGTTGCTGCTACAGGTGGATCTACTAATGCTGCTTTGCATTTACCAGCTATTGCAAATGAAGCTGGGATTAAATTTGATTTAATGGATGTTGCTAAAATTTTTAAAAAAACTCCTTACCTTGCTGATTTAAAACCAGGTGGAAAATATGTTGCAAAAGATATGTGGTTAGCAGGTGGTGTTCCAATGTTACTTAAAACTTTATACGATGGTGGTTTTATTCATGGTGATTGTATGACGGTTACAGGAAAAACTATGAAGGAAAATTTAAAAAATATCAAATTTAATCCTAAGCAAAAAGTTTTAAGAAAATATGATAATCCATTATCTCCAGATGGAGGTGTTGTAGGTTTAAAAGGAAATTTAGCTCCAGATGGAGGTATTGTTAAAATTGCAGGACTTAAAAAATTACAATTTACTGGAAAAGCAAGATGTTTTGATAATGAAGAAGCAGCAATGGCAGCTGTACAAAACCGAAAATATAAAGAAGGGGATGTAATCATCATTCGATACGAAGGTCCAGTTGGAGGACCAGGCATGAGAGAAATGTTATCTACTACTGGTGCAATTTATGGACAAGGTATGGGTGAGAAAGTTGCCCTTATAACTGATGGAAGGTTCTCTGGAGCTACTAGAGGCTTTTGTGTAGGTCACGTAGGCCCTGAGGCCGCCCTAGGAGGCCCTTTAGCTCTTTTACGTAATGGAGACGTCATTGATATTGACGCTAAAAAGGGCACTATCAATGTAAGACTTTCTAAAAATGAATTAGCTGTAAGAAAAAGAAAATGGAAAGCAAGAAAATCAGATTTTGGTTCAGGTACTTTATGGAAGTATGCACAAACAGTAGGACCTGCATATTTAGGAGCACCAACACATCCGGGAAAGAAAAAAGAAGTTAAGGATTATTCAGAAATTTAATGAAAATCCGTCCAGTCATTTTATGTGGTGGAGCTGGAACTAGACTTTGGCCAAATTCTAAAAACTATCAAGCAAAACAATTTATTGATTTTGGCAATTGGACATTACTTGGTAAAACTTTAGAGAGAACCAAAGCATCTATTTATGATTCACCAATTATAAGTACGAATAAAAAATATCTCAGAGAAGTTAAGCAACATCTTAAGAAAAATAAGATCAATAAATATAAAATAGTTTTAGAACCAGCAAAAAGAAATACAGCCCCAGCTATTTTAAGTACTGCTTTAATTAAAGATATCCCAAATGATCAACCATTGATGTTTTTTACAGCTGATCATTTAATTGAAAAGATGAATATTTTTAATAAAGCAATTAATAAAAATAAATCAAATTTAACAAATCAAAATATCTTTATATTTGGTATCAAACCAACAGCTCCATCTAGTGAATATGGATATTTTTTAACTAAAAAAATTAAAGGAAACATTAATAAAGTAACTAAATTTATTGAAAAACCAAAAGAAGTAAAGGCAAAACAAATTATAAAGAAAAAAGGTTATTGGAATTCTGGAATGTTTTTTCTTAGAAAAGATTCAATCATAAATAACTTTAAAAAAAATCAACCAATAATTTACAAAAACTGTGTTGAAGCGGTTAAAAAAGCTAAATTAAAAGGTAATACTTATTATTTAAATAAAGCATCATTTATAAAAGCTACTGCAAAATCATTCGATTATGCAATTCTAGAAAAGACAAAACAAATAAATGCTATCAAATTAGATATTCCTTGGTCAGACCTTGGAAGTTGGAAAGAAATCTTAAAGATGTATGATAAAAACAAAAGTAAATATGTTAAGAAAAAAAATGTTTATTACCGACCTTGGGGTAGATATACGAACTTATTTGAGGGAAAGGAGTTCTTAATTAAGGAATTATTTGTAAAACCTAAAGGCATATTAAGTCTACAAAAACATCATCATCGAGCAGAACATTGGTTAATTACTCAAGGCAACCCTAAGATTACTCTTAATAAAGATAGTTTTACACAAAAGCCTAATGAACATATCTTTATACCTTTAGAAGCTATTCATAGAATTCAAAATCCTGGAAAAAAACCAGTAAAAATAATGGAAGCTCAAGTGGGTTCAATTCTTAAAGAAACAGATATTGTTAGATATCAAGATGTTTATGGAAGAGTTAAATAAGTGGAACTGTTAACAATAATATTATTAATTATTATTGGGATATTAACATACCTTCTATTAAAAAAAGAAAGAGTTCTAGGAATAAATACTGAGGATAACAGTCAAGAAGATAAAGTTAAGATTATAGAAAATAAAGACTACCGTAAAAATATTCACGAATTATTAAATTATATTCCAGAAGGAATTTTGATTTTAGATAAATCTAAAAAGGTAATTTTTACTAACAACTCTGCTACAAAATGGTTTCAAACAAAATTAAATGAAAATATTAGTGGATTTTTAAGAAACCCTGATTTGTTAAATTCTATTGATAAAGCTTTTGAAGGTAAAAACCAAACTGACTTAGAAATCGAAATTAGAAATCAATCTGTCTTTAGACTAAATATTACTATTTACCTTGATAAAGAAAATCTATTCTTTGACGAGACATCCTGTTTTTTATTTATAAGAGACTTAACTGAATTTTATAAATTTCAACAACTTAAATCTGACTTTGTTGCAAATGTTTCTCATGAATTAAGAACTCCACTTCAATCAATTAAGATGGGTCTGGAAACTTTTGAAAATAATAAGGATTTGAATAAAAATGCTGAAGTTAATAATTTGTTACCTGTGATGACATCTCAATCTGAGAGGATGGAGAATTTAATACGAGATTTATTATCTTTGTCTAAAATTGAATTACAAGAACACATAAGACCAACACATGAAATAGATTTAACTGAGCTGCTTGAATATGTGATCAAAACATATGAAAAAATAGTCAGTAAAAACAATATAAAATTAAACTTTCACAAAATTGATAACTTTAAAATAATTGGTGATAGAGATAAATTAATAGAGATTTTTACAAACCTCATTGATAATGCCATTAAATATAGTGATAAAAACAAAGAAGTTACTATTTCATCTAAAAAAGAAGGTGATTTAAATATCGTATCTATTGCTGATCAAGGAATTGGTATACCTAAAGAATTTATTCACAGAATCACTGAACGTTTTTTTACGGTTGATCCGAGTAAAAGTCGAAGCGTTGGAGGTACTGGTTTGGGACTAGCTATTGTTAAACATTTAGTATCTCAACATAGAGCGGAAATGGACATTAACAGTGTCGAAAATCAAGGAACTGCAATTGATATTAAATTTAATGCTTTGTAATACAACTAAAAAGTTTATCATTGTAATAAAACTTTAACCTTCCTTTAATAAAATATTTAAGAATCAGATTTAAATAGTTGCGTATGTTAAATCTAAAAAAAGGAAAATTATGAATAGATTAATTAATACATTATTAGGATTTCTTTTAGTGCTAAGTTTTACAACAACAAGTTACTCAAGAGATCAAATTAAAATAGTAGGATCTTCTACTGTTTATCCATATGCAACTGTTGTTGCTGAAAAGTTTGGTAAAAGTGGAAAATTCAAAACACCTGTAATTGAAAGTACTGGAACTGGTGGAGGAATGAAATTATTCTGTGCTGGTGTTGGTGCTAATCACCCAGATGTTACTAATGCTTCTAGAGCAATTAAACCTAAAGAAAAAACACTATGTGAAAAGAATGGTGTAACAGAAATTATTGAAATTATAGTAGGTAACGATGGTATTTCATTTGCACATTCTGTCGATGCTCCAGATGCTGATTTTACAAAAGAACAACTATGGAGAGCTTTAGCTGCTAAAGTAGATGTTGATGGTCAACTTGTTGAAAATCCTTATAAAAATTGGACTGATATAGATACTAGTCTTCCAAATAAAAAAATTGAAATATTAATTGCTCCTCCAACATCTGGTACTCGAGATGCATGGAATTCGTTAGTTATGGTTAAAGGATGTACAAAAAATGCCAAATCTCTTCATGAAGCTGGAGGAAAAAAAGCAAAAAAAGAATGTGCTAAAATTCGTGAGGATGGTTATGCAGTTGAAGCTGGAGAAAATGACACATTAATAATTCAGAAGCTTTCATCAAATCCAGATGCTTTTGGTTTTTTTGGTTATAGTTATCTTGTAGCCAATAAAGACAAGATTAAGGCTTCTTCTGTCGAGGGTGTTCAGCCATCTCTAAAAGGTATTCAAGATTATTCTTATCCAATAGCTAGACCTTTATTTTTTTATGTTAAAAAAGCACACGTTGGTGTAATACCTGGAATTCAAGAGTATCTTAAAGAATTCACATCTAAAAAAGCTATGAGTAATAGAGGATATTTGGCAAAGATTGGATTAGTTCCATTAGCCTCAGATAAATACAAAGTAACAAGAACATCAGCTTTGGATTTAAACACAATTAGCATTAAGTAAATTTAGACTTATCCACAAAAAAAAGGCCAGTTTTTACTGGCTTTTTTTTTAATACAATCTTGAAGTTAGTTTGTAACAATTCTGTAACAATAGAGAGATAACAGTCTCAAATAATGAATTTTATACTGATTTTTTTAATAACGATTTTTTCTTTATCACTTTTTTTTTATGGTAGATCTAAGACTAAGAGTATTTCAATTCAAAACAACATTAAGTTAAATGCTTTACCAAAATTTTATGGATATTATTTAGTATTATGGTGCTCTATTCCGGCATTAGTTTTTTTGTTAGTATGGTCTATTTTTGAACCTGTAATTATAAAATCTATTATAATTGAAACTGCTGCAAATCAAGGAGCAATATTTAATGATAAGAATGAAGCAAATCTAATCTACGAAAAAATTAAAGCCATTCATTTAGGAACTTTTTTTGGTGATATTGATAGCATTTTAAAAGAAAGCGCAATCTCATATGCTAAATTTATAAACCTTTTTACTAATTCTAAAATAGTTTTAATATTTGGTATAATTATAGCATCTGTAATTTATTCCCTAAAAAAAATTAAAAATAACAACAAAGCTAGAGATGATGTTGAGTTAATTTTAAAAGGGTTACTTTTTGCTTCATCACTAATAGCTATACTAACTACTTTAGGAATAATTTTCTCATTATTATTTGAAAGTATTAAATTTTTTTCAGTTATAAATATATTTGATTATTTATTTGGAACTAATTGGAGTCCACAAAGAGCTTTTGTTAGTGACGCTTCAGCAATCACAGCAGCAGAATATGAAGAATTAAAAGATGCATTTGGTTTTATTCCATTAATTGCAGGAACATCATTTATTGCTTTTATTGCAATGTTGGTAGCGGTTCCTATTGGGTTATTTTCAGGAATATATATGGCTGAATACGCTTCAGTTAAAGTAAGAAGATTAGCGAAACCAATAATTGAAATTTTGGCTGGTATACCAACTGTAGTTTATGGCTTCTTTGCTGCTTTAACTGTTGGACCTTTTTTTAGACAAGTTGGTGAAAACTTAGGATTAACAGTTTCTTCTGAAAGTGCTTTAGCTGCAGGATTAATTATGGGCATAATGATTATTCCATACATCTCATCTTTATCTGATGATGTTATAAATTCAGTACCACAATCTTTAAGAGATGGGTCTTATGCAATTGGTGCAACAAAATCTGAAACAATCAAACAAGTAGTTGTACCTGCTGCATTACCAGGAATTATAGGATCAGTTTTACTTGCAGTTTCTAGAGCAATCGGAGAAACAATGATTGTTGTGATGGCCGCAGGTTTAGCCGCCAATCTTACTATTAATCCATTAGAGTCAACAACTACAATTACCACTCAAATAGTAATGATCCTTGTTGGGGATCAAGAATTTGATAGTCCAAAAACTCAGTCAGCATTTGCATTGGGTTTAACACTGTTTGTTGCTACCTTAGTTTTAAATTACATAGCTCAAAGAGCTGTTAAAAAATATAGAGAAAAATATGACTAAAGAAGAAAGATTAAAAAAGAGACATAAAGCAGAAAAAAGATTCAGATTTTATGGTCTAGCATCAATCTTTTTTGCATTATTATTTGTATTAATTTTAGTTAATAATATTTTTTCAAAAGGTAGTTCAGCTTTTATGAAAACTGCAATTAATGTTGAAGTTTTCTTTGATCCTGAACTTATAGAAATTCAAAATGGTGCAACCTCAGACGAAATCTTAGAAGCTGATTTTTATGATATTGCAATAGAAACTCTTTTAAAAGTTTATCCAGCAAAAACTTTAGATGAAGAAAATGCATTAATTGATTTATTTACAACTGATGCTGAAATTGAAATTAAAAGAGTATTTTTAGAGGATAATACTTTAATAGGTAAAAAAATTAATTTAGATATTACGGCCTCAGATGATATTGACCAACTTCATAAAGGAAACTACCCAAGAGATTTACCCGAAGACAGAAGAAGAATTTCAAATTTTCAGTTAAAAATTTATGATAATTTAGTTGAAAATAAAAAGATTATAAAAAATTTTAATAATTATTTTTTTAGTAATGGAGACTCTAGAGATCCTGAATTAGCTGGTATCGGTGGTGCATTAGTTGGTTCATTTTATAGTATTATAATTTGTTTATTATTAGCATTTCCTGTTGCGGTTCTTGCTTCTATATATTTAGAAGAATTTGCACCTAAAAATAAGATTACAGATTTTATTGAAATAAATATTAATAACTTAGCTGCAGTTCCCTCAATAGTTTATGGATTGTTAGCTCTTCAAATATTGTTAGCAACAATACAATTGCCAAGATCTACCCCATTAGTAGCAGGAATAACTCTTGCTTTAATGACATTACCAAGAATTATCATACCATGCAGAGCTTCATTAAAAGCTGTACCACCATCTATCAGGGAAGGTGCACTTGCTATAGGTGCCTCAAAATTCCAATCAGTTTTTCATCATGTTGTTCCATTAGCTTTACCGGGAACTTTGTCTGGAACAATCATTGGATTGGCGCAAGCTTTAGGTGAAACAGCACCTTTAATTTTAATCGGTATGGTCGCTTTTGTTGTTGATATTCCTTCAACCCCAATAGATCCATCATCTTCTTTACCAGTACAAGTATATTTATGGTCAGAGTCTGCTGAAAGAGGATTTGTTGAAAAAACATCAGCTACTATTATGATGTTATTAAGTTTTTTAATTGTAATGAATTTTGTAGCGGTATACTTAAGACAAAAATTTGAAAAAAGATGGAATTAGATGAGTGATATTAAAATTAAATCAAAAAATTTAAATGTTTATTATGGCGATAAACAAGCCTTGTTTGACGTTAATTTAGAATTAAATGAAAAAGAAGTAACTGCATTAATAGGTCCATCAGGGTGTGGTAAGTCAACTTTCATTAGATGTATTAATCGAATGAACGATGTAATTGATATTTGTAAAGTTGAAGGCAATATTGAAATCGATGGTATAGAAGTTAATGATAAAGAACTAGATGTTGTCTCTTTAAGAGAAAGAGTAGGAATGGTATTCCAAAAACCAAACCCATTCCCCAAAAGCATATATGATAATATTTCTTATGGCCCAAAAATTCATGGAAAAGGTGAAACCAAAAGTGAGTTAGATGAAATTGTTGAAAGAAGTTTAAAAAAAGCAGCCCTTTGGGAAGAGGTTAAAGATAGATTGGATGAACCTGGAACAGGATTATCTGGGGGTCAACAGCAAAGACTTTGTATAGCAAGAGCAATATCAGTTAATCCAGAAGTTATTTTGATGGATGAACCATGTTCAGCTCTTGACCCAATTGCTACTGCTAAAATTGAAGAGTTAATTGATGAACTTAAAAAAACCTATACTATCGTAATTGTTACTCATTCTATGGCCCAAGCTGTAAGAGTATCACAAAAAACAGGCTTTTTTCATTTAGGTAAGTTAATTGAAGTAGGTAAAACAGAGAAAATTTTTAAAAACCCTGACAATAAAATGACACAAGATTATATTACAGGTAGATTTGGATAAATTATGAGTAATGAACATACGGTAAAATCATATGAGGAAGAGTTACAGTTTTTAATAGACTCTGTAATTAAAATGGGAAGTTTAACTGAATCTCAATTAATAGATTCAATGGATGCTGTAATTAAAGTAGATAAAGACTCGATCGATAAAATTATTAAAAGTGATGATGAAATTAATAAATTTAGATCAAAAATCGATACTCAGATAATGACTTTATTAGTTAAAAGAGCTCCAATGGCTATTGATCTTAGAGAAACTATAAGTTCGTTAAAAATTTCACAAGACTTAGAAAGAATTGGAGATTTAGCTAAAAGTAATGCAAAAAAAGTTAAACCTTTACCTCTAGATTTACCTGAAGAATTACTAGCAAATCTAAAGAGGTTGGGTGAACTTGTTATTAAGCAACTTAGTGATGTATTAGATAGCTATGTTAACAAAAATTTTGATAAGGCTAAAGAGGTATGGGAAAAAGATGAACAAGTTGATGATTTAACATACATAGCAATGGAAAGCGTAATTGATTTTCTTTCTAAAGATAAAAAGAATTTAGATTTTTCTACTCATTTGATTTTTGCTACTAAAAATTTAGAAAGAGCCGGAGATCATATTACCAACATTGCAGAGTCGATTTGTTATTTAATAAAGGGTGAGTACCTCAAGGGTAGTAGGCCTAAGGGAAAAGTTATTCAACAATAACAATGAATGGTAAAATATTTATTATTGAAGATGAGCCTTCAATAATTCAATTAGTTCAACATAATTTAGAAAAAGAAGGCTTTATTGTTTCTTCATCCCAGAATGGCAATGAAGGTTTAAAAGAACTAAAAAAATTTGAACCAAACTTATTGTTATTAGATTGGATGTTACCTGATTTATCTGGGATTGATATCTGTAAGAATATTCGAAAAGATAATAGTTTTAAAGACTTACCAATAATAATGTTGACAGCAAAAGGAGAAGAAGAAGATAAAATCAAAGGTCTAGATAGCGGTGTAGATGATTATTTGACAAAACCATTTAGTTTTAATGAGTTAATGGCAAGAATTAAAGCTGTTTTAAGAAGATCTAACCCTAACACTGTATCTGATAATTTAGAGTTTGAAGATTTAGTTTTAGAAAGGATTGAAAAAAGAGTTTACAGAGATAAAAAAGAGATCCAACTTGGACCAACAGAATTTAGGTTATTAGAATTTTTTTTGGTAAATCCAAAGAGAGTTTATTCTAGAGATCAGATTTTAGAAAATGTTTGGCCCAATAATATAAATGTTGAAAGTAGAACTATTGATGTCCATATCAGAAGACTAAGAAAATCAATTAATATTCAAAATAAAAAAGAACTTATTAGAACTGTAAGATCCTCTGGTTATTCACTTATTTAAGAAAATCTTTAAAATATAATTTTATAAATTCCAATTACAAATAATGGTATTTGTAATCCAAAGTTAGTTAAAATAGCTTTATCTTTTGATATAAAACCAGCTATCGTCCATCCTACAACGCCAAGTCCATGGAAGTAGATATTAATAGGGTAGATATTTAAATTAGTTAACAATATTCCTGTTAAAACAAGAGCTGTACTAATCCATTTTAGATACTTTTTGATAAACATAGTCTCCTTTTAGTTAAGTTTGTTAAGATTTGTTACAATTTATCAATAATCAAACTTATTAATTTTTACTCTTTTGAAGTTCGTAAATTGAAACATAATGCTTTTTCTTAGGTAGTGGGATTATTGTTGGAACTTTAGTTAATCTTGGTTTTATTGACTTATTTCCTACGATAATATTTTTATCATAATTTTCTAAATCTACCTCTGGATGAGGGTTCCCATCATTAATTAATGGCCAAGCATCGCATGCTCTGTAACCAAATAAAATTAATGGTCTTGAGTTATCCATTAGATTGTGTCCAGAACCATGAACTGATCTACAATGAAAAAAAACAACTGTTCCAGCAGTTCCAGTTATGGAAACACTATTATTTGTTCCAATTTTATTCTTTTTAGTATCTATTTTTCCAACAAAGTAATTTTCTTTATTGTGGTGACTGTACAATTTCTTTTTATGTGAATTCTTAATTATTTTAAGAGGGCCATTTTTTTCATAGCAATCATCCAAATATATACCAACTGTTATTAAATCATCATTGGTATGTGGGTAAAAAGCCCAATCTTGATGCCATCCAATTTCACTTCCTTTTTTCTTATTTGGCAGTTTAAAATTTAATTTCCCAAGATGAAATCTTACTGTTCCTCCAAGTAATTTTTTAGCTATAGATATTATTTTTTTATTTCTAGATAGTTCATAGAAGATTCTATGTCTGTTTTGAGGGTTATTTAGTCTTAAAATTTCTTTATTTTTTGAATTACTTGAGTTGTATACAAAATGATAATTATTGTAAGACTGGGTTCCATTAACTTTATGTTTCTTCTTTTTTTCTTTTGAAATAACCTCGCTTACAATTTTATTAATTTTTCTGATAAAACTCTGATCAATTAAATTTTCTTTTACAAGATAACCATTTCTTTTGAAAAATTCCAAATTTCTACTCATATTCAATCATTATAATCAAATATATTTACTTAAAACAATTGTATTTTTTTAATTAAAGTATTGACAAAAATATGTTATGTTATAACATAACATTATGACAAATAAAGAATTAGTTTTTACTATAATTAAAAAATCATCTAAGCATTTAACTGCTTATGAAATTCTAGATAAACTTCAAAAGATTAAAAAAACACAAGCTATGACTGTTTATAGAGCATTAGATAGTTTAATTAGTGAAGAGAGAATTCATAAATCTAATCAAACAAAAACCTATATTTTGTGTAATCATACGCATGAAGATAATCATAATACTGCTATAGCTATTTGCAAAAAATGTGGTGACACCGAAGAACTTAAATCAAATATCTTTTTAGATTTCTTTAAAAAAAATAATATTAAAAAGTACGATTTTAGTACTTTTAAAATGGAGGTTTTAACAACTTGTAAGGAGTGCAATTAATGAAGAAAATAACAATATTATCAATAACAGCATCTATATTTAGTTTTACATATCTTCAGGCTGCTGAAGGTCATTCTCATGATCTGCCTGAATTTCTTCATTTTTTAGAAGAACTAGTTGAAGAACATGGAATTTTAAGAGGTTTTGTTTTTGGGTTCATTCATACTTTAATTCCACTGATAGGTTTTTACTCAGGATGGAGTATTAACCGTTTTTTGAAAGTTATTTCGAATGGAGCTATAGCAGGAATAGTTGGAATAGTTTTAGCTCATATTATAGCTGACTTTATTGCAGCATTAGCTGATCCAAATCTTAAAAGTGCAGCATATGGAATTGTTCTTGGTGGGTTTTTACCTTTGTTAGCTGTACCTTTTTTAGAAAAATATGTAACAAAAAGTCAGTATCACACTGTTGTAGGTGATCATGAAGATCTAAAAAAAGATTTGAAAACCAAACATAAATAAAATATCTAATAGGGGAATGAGTACAATTCCCCTAACATTAGATGAAATTTTTGATTTAGCAAAAAAAACATTACTTGCTAATGGATGTGACGATGAGACTGCAAGTATTTTATCTGACTTGATAAGAAATGCCGAAAGAGATGGTTCAGTTTCTCATGGATTATTTAGATTACCCGCTTATGTTTCAGGTTTAAAAAGTGGTAAGATTAATGGAAAAGGTAAACCTGAAGTTAAAAGGATTTCTCCATCAGTAATTAAAGTTCAAGGTAATAATTCTTTAGCACCAGTTGTTTTAAGCAAAGGTTTGCCTGAATTAAGTAAAGCTGCAAAAGAAAATGGTGTTGCAGTTTTAGCTATTAACAATTCTCATCATATGGCTGCTATGTGGCCTGAAACTGAAAAATTAGCTGAAGATGGTTTAGTTGCTTTTGCATGCACCTCTTATAAGCCAGCAGTTGCTCCAGCTGGAGCTATTAAACCATTATTTGGAACGAACCCAATTTCATTTGCTTGGCCTAGACCAGGAACAACTCCTGTAGTTTATGATATGGCAACAGCATCTATGGCTATGGGTGAAGTTCAAGTTGCAAAACGAGAAGGGCACAAAGTTCCACTTGGAACCGGACTTACCAAAGATGGAAAAGAAACAACTGATCCAGGTGAAATAGCTGACGGCGGTGTTTTATTACCTTTTGGTGGATACAAAGGTTCTGCAATAGCAATGATGGTTGAATTGCTTGCTGGTGCTTTAGTGGGTGATAACTTTAGTTACGAAACAGCAGCAAAAGATAATAATGATGGCGGTCCCCCAAGTGGAGGTGAATTTATTCTAGCTATTTGTCCCGACAAAACTGCAGGTACTAGTTGGCAAAAACATGCTGAAGAATTTTTTGAAAAAATGAAATCAATGGGTGAAGTAAGATTACCTGGTGAAAGAAGACACAAAAACAGACTTGATAAAGGTCCAAGAAATATTAACGAAGAATTAGTTAATAAAATAAAATCTCTAAGCTAACTTAATTTCAATTGGAGTGTGATCTGAGGGTTTTTCTCTACCTCTAGGATCTTTGTTAATATTAATATCTTTTACGTTATCAATTATAGAATTTGAGACTAAAAAGTGATCAATTCTCATGCCGTTATTTTTTTGCCATGCTCCTCTCATGTAATCCCAGAATGTATAACCCTCTTTATCTTCGTTAAAATGCCTGTAAACATCACTAAAGCCTATGTTTAGCATCTCTCTAAATTTCTTTCTTATTTCAAGTCTGTATAAAGCATCATCTTCAAAACTTTTAACATTATAAACATCTTCTGCTGATGGAATAACATTAAAGTCACCAGCAAGTATTATATTAGAATTTTTTTTTGATAAGGATTTTAATTGTTTAATTAATTGATCCATCCAATCTTTCTTGTAATCATATTTTTCAGTATCAACTGGATTACCATTTGGTGTATATATATTTATCAATTGAATATTTTTCTTTTTATATTCAATTTCAGCAGAAATTATTCTTGATTGTTTTAACTTATCTTTGATTAAGTCAGTTCTTACATTTGTTAATTTAGTTTTTGAGATAATAGCAACACCATTGTAGCTTTTTTGACCAAATACATGACTTTCATAATCCATTGAAGCAAAATCATCATAGGGGAAATTGACATCTTCAGTTTTAATTTCCTGCATCATTAAGACATCAGGTTTGTATTTTAATAAATAGCTTTTGATATTTTCAATTCTTGCTCTTACAGAGTTGACATTCCAAGAAGAAATAATCATTAAAGTGAAAAAGAAACACCACAACCACATGAAGATTTGGTTTGTGGGTTAGATATTTTAAAAGACTCACCAATTAATTCTGACACATAGTCGACCTCTGAACCTTTTAATAAATCTGCAGACGTTTTATCAATTAAGATATTTTCATAATTAAGATCATCATCATTTTTAGATTGATCAAATGTAAATTCATACTGAAATCCAGAACAACCACCGCCTTTAATAGCGATTCTAAAAAAAGAACCTTTATCTTTTTTAGACAATAAATTTCCTATTTGTTTTAGAGCATTATCTGTAAATTTAATTTCTTTAATCATGACCGAACACTGTTAATACTAATATAATACTTAATTATTTAAATTAAAGGATGAAAAAACATTTAAAGTTAGGCATATTTAAAAGCAAGGGACGACTTAATAATGAGCCCACTTCTAAGTATAGATCACCGTTTCAAAGAGATAGAGATAGAATAATTCATAGCGCTTCTTTTCGAAGGCTTAAACATAAAACACAAGTTTTTGTTAATACAGAAGGTGATCATTTTAGAACTAGAATAACTCATTCAATTGAGGTAGCTCAAATAGCCAGATCAATTGCAAAATACTTAAACTTAAATGAAGATCTTGCAGAAACATTAAGTCTTGCCCACGATTTAGGTCACACTCCTTTTGGTCATGCAGGTGAATATGCTTTGGATGAGTGTATGGAAAATTATGGTGGTTTTGACCATAATCTTCAAACATTAAGAATTGTTATGTTTTTAGAGAATAAATATTTTAAATTTAAAGGCCTTAATTTATCTATTGAAACCTTAGAGGGATTATTAAAGCACAATGGTCCCGTTGAAGACTCAGATTTAGTAAATAGTTTAATTGGTCTAAAAACATTTAAAGGTAAAATTAATTTCAATACATTTCCCTCTCTAGAGGCTCAAATTTCAGCAATTTCTGATGATATAGCTTATAACAATCATGATATCCAGGATGGTATTAACGCTAATTTATTTAAACTAGAAGAATTAATAGAGATAGATTTTTTTAGATCAATTTATCTTAAATATAAAAAAAAAATTAATAAAAAAAATTATAAAATTGCAACTTATCAAATTATTAGAGACTCGATTGATTTAATGATTAGAGATCTGTTAACAAATACTCAAAAAAACTTAAAAAATTTTAAAATAAAATCAATTAAAGATATCGCGAATTCAGATCAATTATTAGTTTGTTTTTCAAATTCAATTCAAAAATCAGAAAAAGAAATTAAATTATTTTTAAGAACTAAAATGTACGATAACAAACTAGTATTAAAAAAGAATCAAAGAGGAAAAATCATTATTAAGAAACTATTTGGTATAATTAAATCAAATCCAAGAAAATTTCTTACAAAAGATCAATTGACTAAAGATAAATTTAGAGCTATTTCAGATTTTATTTCAGGTATGACAGATCGTTATGCTATTAACCTATATAACAATTTTAAATGAATATTTTTGAAATATATCTAGATAAAATTAAGTCAATTATTGTTGATCTTAATAAAAAGGGAGAACTTATTATTCCCGAAACTTTAAATGGAATAAATTCCGAAATACCCCCAGCTAAATTTGATAGCGATATTTCTACAAATGTTGCAATGGTTCTTTCAAAATTAAATAAAAAATCTCCCTTAGACCTAGCAGAGAAAATATCACCAATAATTAAAGAAAATGATCCTCTAATAGAAAGTATTACTATTGTTAAACCTGGTTTTATCAATATTAAATTTAAACCTATTTTTTGGTCTAATTTTATTAAAGAAATAATTTTAAATGCAAAAACTTTTGGAATTAATGAAAAAGAAAAAAAACTTAATTATTTAGTTGAATTTGTATCAGCAAATCCTACAGGTCCACTACATGTAGGTCATTGTCGTGGTGCCATATTAGGTGATGTAATTTCTAATGTATTACTTTTTAACAATCATAAAGTTACCAAAGAATATTATGTTAATGATTACGGTAATCAGATTATAAACTTTACAAAATCTGTATATTTTAGAATTCGTGAAGTTAAATATAATGAGACTTTCCCAAGTGAAAATCCTGACTTATATCCAGGTGATTATCTAATTGATTTTGCAAATAATATTATTACTTCTAATAAAGACCTTAACTTTGATAAGTATGAGGATATAAGTGAAAAATTAACCGCCTTATCTATTGAACAAGCTTTATTATTAATTAAAAAAAATCTTAAAAGTCTTGGCATTAAACATGACAGTTTTGTAAGTGAAAAAAAAATTGTTCAAAACAAAGAAGTTGAAAATGTTATCAACTTTCTAGAATCTAATAATTTTGTATATAAAGGTAAAATTAAAGCACCAGAAGGTGAAGATAATAAAAATTGGGTTGAGAGAGAGCAATTATTGTTCAAATCTACTGATTTTGGAGACGATAAAGATAGAGCGCTACAAAAATCAGATGGTACATGGACTTATTTTGCAAGTGATGTGGCTTATCATAAAAATAAAGTCGACCGTAAATTTGACTATTTAATAAACATTCTTGGTGCTGATCACGCAGGTTACATAAAAAGAATTTCTTCATCTGTAGATGCGCTCTCTGGAACAAAAAATAAACTAATTTGTAAAATTAGTCAGCTTGTAAAATTAATTAAAGATAAGAAACCATTCAAAATGTCTAAAAGAAAAGGGGACTACATCACTGTAGATGATTTGATTGATGAAGTAGGAAAAGATGCAACAAGATTTATAATGTTAAATAGAAGTAGTGATGTAGAATTAGATTTTGATTTTGATGCTGTTAAAGAAAAATCTAAAGATAATCCTCTTTACTATGTTCAATATTGTTATGCTAGAATTTCATCTGTATTTAGACATTTGGAAAAAGATTTAGATAAAGACATAAATATAGATAATTATAATTTTGAGTATTCTGATGATGAAATTAAGATTTTAAAGAAGATTTCTGAATGGCCTAAATGCATTGATTTAGCCAGTTCAAAACTAGAACCTCATCGTATACCAATTTTTTTATATGAACTAGCTGCAGAATTTCATTCTTATTGGAATCTTGGAAAACAATTCCCAGAAAAAAGATTTATTAATGATCAAAAAAATATTTCACAAGATAAATTGGTTTTTTTGAAAGCAATTGCAAATGTTATTAAATCAGGAATGGATATAGTTGGTGTTGCCTCTCCATCTAAGATGTAATGTTAAAAGAAATTAAATACTTAATATTTGTAGTTATCATTATATTGTTTTTGTTTTTCACTGGAAAATACTATTTTTCAAACGAAAATATTAAAAATTCTTACAGATCTTACAAAAATATTGACGAAAAAATTAAAGTTTATTCCAAAAATTTACCTTTATTAAAAAATGATACAGAAAACATTATTGAATATGTAAAACAGACAGACAAAAAAAAGAAAAAAAAATTCAATTTTTGGAAACTATTAGAAAATGATTAATAATAGAAGAGCACTGATAGTTGGTATTAGATCTCTTAAACTTAATTCTAATGAAAGAATATTTTTGAAAAAATATAAGCCATGGGGTGTAATATTATTCTCAAGAAACATAAAATCTATTAAACAAACCAAAAATTTAACTGATAGTATTAGAAAAATTTTTAAAGATAAAAATTATCCAATTTTAATTGATCAAGAAGGTGGTAGAGTTAATAGGTTAAGTAAAATCATT
>Ga0206125_10002833_pt1 | contig 17571 bp, 20 predicted proteins | sample Helgoland_Spring_4_FD_148598 | JGI IMG/M metagenome (GOLD analysis project Ga0206125, IMG submission 148598) | Pelagic subsurface seawater microbial communities from Kabeltonne, Helgoland, North Sea - Helgoland_Spring_Bloom_20160331_1 | ecosystem: Environmental > Aquatic > Marine > Epipelagic ... | reverse complement strand
GGGAGAGTAGATTAACAGAAAGGGTTGCAGGATTCTACAGAGAGTTTGTCTGCCAGGTGATTTTTAAGCCCTCTTCATCAGCGCCACATTGCCAGCCCTGACAAACCCATAAATCGCCCACAGCAACCAGCTGCTCCTCGATATAAAAAAGTGGGATTCGCTCTCGCCACCAAGGCTCAAGAGCATATTCCTGAAGTAATTTTTTTAGGCTGTTGGAGCGATCCCTGCCGGCCGGCTGACAGCGTTCACCACCCTGACGAAAGCGCAGGCTCAGCTGACTGACATCGTCGATCCGCAGGCCTTCGCCGCGAACCCGCTCAGCACTCAGGTGAGTGCCATCGGGCAGCACCAACAACTCATCGGCATGCCAAAACAGACAGACATCATCAGCCATTTTTGGCCGCCCGCTAAGATTCAGTAAATACAGTCGATCACGGTAGCGGCAGAGTTGGATTTCTGCGCGCACTACCTTTGGCTCACTATCTTCCCGGGCGCTTACCAGGGAGTTTAAAACCTCATCGACAAGGTTTGGGCCAAGGGCGGCAAGGCGATAAAAAGTCGGCCAGTAGCGCAGTAAGTTTCTCTGTCGCAGTGACTCGAGCTGATTAAACTTTGTTAGTGACAGCGACAAACCGGCGCGTTCGGGTCTAACATCCAGATCTTCCAGATCAGTCCATGCCACAGATTCAGCAAGCTGATCGGCCTCGTGACTGTGTTGAGCCGAGCGAGTAACGCCCTGAATATAATCGGGCCAGCGCTCAGCCAGTGCGGGTACAACCCGACGCCGCAGATAGTTGCGATCAAACCTGTCTTGCTGATTGCTCTCATCTTCAATCCAGCGCAGCTGTTTTCTGCTCGCCCAGTTCTCCAGAGCAATTTTTGGCCAATCCAACAGCGGCCTTAATAATTTCCCGTGCCCCAGTGGGCGAGTAACTGGAATCCCCGCCAGACCTTTTGGCCCAGATCCGCGCAACAGTCTATAGAGTACGGTCTCAACCTGATCATCGGCATGATGACCGAGGAGTAAAATACCCTCTTCGACAATCAGCTTTTCAAACACTGTGTAGCGGGCATCGCGAGCCGCGGACTCAAGGCCGCCACCAACTTCAAGAACAGTCACCGACTCAGCGTGCAATCGTACACCCAGAGATCGACAGAACTCAGCGCTCTGCTGCTGCCAGTGATCGGCATTTGGCGATAGGCCATGATTGATATGCACTGCGGTAATTTTCTCGGCTGCCACCACTTCACATACCAGACTTAATAGAACCGAAGAATCGAGACCGCCGCTGAGGCCGACTAAAATCTGTGGCGCGCTGTCGAGCTGCTCCTGCCAATTGGCAAATACTGCGCTGGCGCTGAGCTCGCGCTTGGCTTTAACAATTGCCCTGCTCAAAATTCCGACCCCGACTGTTGATCCTGATTTTGCTGCTGTTGCTCGGATTCATATCTCTGGAACTGATTGCGGGTTAACAGGTTGCAGTTTTCAGTGGCCGGATCAAAGGTAATCAATACCTCACCTCGACTTAACTGACCCCTTACCTGATCGATTTTATTTTCCAGGCTGACTTCATGGGAGCCATAGTCGGTGCCTTCACGAAGAATAAATTCTTCGATAACCGCACGCAGAATATCGGCGCTCAATCTCTCAGCAGGAATTTCAATCACTTAACGTTTACCCTTAGTCTGTTTAAAAACACTGTGATGTGCATAATAGTGCGATAATCATGCGCAGTTAAGACTAGGAGTCAAAAATGAGCAACTATTTAGTACTAACCATTATCTCTGACGATCGCGCCGGCATCGTTGAGCAGGTCGCCCAGACCATTAGTAAGCATGGCGGCAACTGGATGGAAAGTAGCATGGCTCGACTGGCTGGCAAGTTTGCCGGCATTCTGATGGTTGAAGTGGATGCGGCGGCACAGCAGCCTCTCGAGCAGGATTTAGCTGCGCTGGCCGATCAGGGTATTAAGATTACTGTCGAAAATAGCGGCCCGCAGTCTGATGATGAAGCCCATATCAGCTGCCTGGAAATTGTTGCCAATGACCGCTCTGGTATTGTCGGCGAGATATCCTCGCTGCTGGCCAGCCATCAGGTCAATCTGGTCTCACTGGAAACTTTCTGCGAAAGCGCACCCATGTCTGCCGGCATGATGTTTTATGCCCACGCCTACACGCAGCTGCCCGCCGGTATGTCTGAAGAGCAGCTGACCCAGTTGTTGGAGAGCCTCTCCGACGATCTGATGGTGGAGGTTGTCGAGTCTTAAACAGACTCTTAAACAGATTCTATTACCTATGTTAGATATTGTTCTCTACCAACCGGAAATTCCACCGAACACCGGCAATATTATTCGCCTCTGCGCCAATACCGGTTTTCGCCTGCACCTGATTGAACCGCTTGGATTTGATCTCGACGATAAAAAACTGCGTCGCGCCGGTCTCGACTATCAGGAGTTTCAGTCGCTAAAAGTTCATGCCCACTGGAATGCCTATATCAGCAGCTGTCAGCCAAAAAATATCTATGCTCTGAGCACCAAGGGGTCGGTCTGTTACTCAGCGGCCCGTTATCAACCCGGCGATGCGCTGCTATTTGGCCCTGAAACCAGGGGCTTACCTGAAGATATCCGCAATGGCGTGGGCAGTGGCAATGTCTTGCGCCTGCCGATGCAGAAGGATAGTCGCAGCCTAAATCTCTCTAATACCGTCTCTATTGTCACCTATGAAGCCTGGCGGCAATTGGGCTTTTCTGGCGGCAGCTAAATCTCATAGGTATTATGGCGAAAAGCGCTGTAGTGGCAGAGTATTCAACCTTCAGCTTGAGAATTGCCACTAGTAAAAACAAAATAGTGAAAACAACATAATGACAGTAAAAATTGGCTTATTTTATGGCAGCTCGACCTGCTACACCGAGATGGCAGGGGAAAAGATCTGCGAGCAGATCAATAGCAACTTTAAAAACCACAGTGTCAGCCTGCACAATATTGCCGATCATCCTCTTAGCCTAATGGCGGACTACGACTATCTGATTCTGGGTATACCCACCTGGGATTACGGTGAGCTGCAGGAAGATTGGGAGACCCACTGGGATCAGCTCGACCTTATCGATTTCTCGGGTAAACAGGTCGCGGTCTACGGACTCGGCGACCAGATTGGCTACCCGGAATGGTTTCAGGATGCGCTGGGCTATCTTTGGGCCAAGGTTAAAAATCAGGGTGCCAATATGGTCGGCGCATGGCCCAATCAGGGTTATGACTTTGATGAATCCAAAGCCCTTACCCCGGATAAACAACAATTTGTCGGCCTGCCTCTGGACGATGAAAATCAGCTTGAATTAACCGATGAATTTATCGCCCGCTGGTGTACACAGATTATCGGCGAGTTTGGCACTCTTTAATGAGTGACGATCGAATAACCGAACTGCCCTGGTATCTGGTAAAACAGCCCGCCCCTATTATTACTAAAGAAGTCACTATTATCGGTGCCGGTATCGCTGGCTGCACTGCGGCGGTGGCTTTGCAGCGCCGCGGCTTTAAGGTAACCGTTGTCGATCGCCACCCCCATGCTGGCGCCGAGGCCTCGGGAAATTCTCAGGGAATTGTCTACCCAAAACTGTCGCCACGAGATGATGTTTTACCGCGGGTTAATCTGGCTGCAATCCAGTTTTGTAGCGACTACTATCAACCCTTCTGGGATCGTGGACTGGGAAAGCAGTGCGGTATTCTGGTGGTGCCGGAGAGCCCTAAAAAGGTTGAGGATTTTGCCCAGATCAGTCAGCGCTTTGCCGACCGGCCAGAGATAGTCCAATCCGTCGACAATAAACAACTCTGCAAGCTGGCCGGTATTCCGCTGCGTGCAAAAACCGCCCTCTATTTTCCCCAGCTCGGCTGGCTGCCGCCGGCTCTGATCTGCCAGCAGCTATTGGAGACCCATAATATCCCCCTGATCCAGGCCGATATTCACAGCCTCGATCACGACAAAGACAAAAACAGTTGGGCGTTAAAAGATAGCGCTGGGCTGTGCATCTTAAACAGTGAAACTGTAGTAATTGCCAGTGCCTTTGATTGTAAAAACTTTGCCCAGAGCGAGTATTTGCCGCTGCGAAAAATACGCGGCCAGATCAGCCAGTTACCCTGCACTGCCGAGAGCAGTCAGCTGCAAACGGTTATCTGTGGTGAGGGTTATTTCACCCCCGCCGAAAATGGCCTGCACAGCTGCGGCGCGACCTATAACAAAGATATTTTTACCCGCGAGGTTCGCGATCAGGATCACCAGACCAATATTGCCCAGATCAGCGCCACCGATCCGGGACTGGCTGCAGCTCTGGGTGAGCCGGCTATTGAAAGCCTTAGCGGACGCGCCAACTTCCGCTGCACCACACCGGATTACTTGCCAATTTCTGGCCCTCTGCCCAATGTGCCGGAAATGCTTAAGGACTACGCTATCCTGCGCCGCGATGCGAAAACAGTACTACCCACTCGCGGCAGTTACCTGCCCAATCTCTATGTTAATTGCGGTATGGGATCGCGGGGGCTGAGTTATGCGCCCCTGACTGCCGAGGTACTGGCGGCACAGATTGCCGGTGAGACGCCAGTGCTGGAACAGGCATTATTAAACGCCATCAATCCGGCGCGATTTATTATTCGCGACTTAAAAAGAAAGCGTATTTAAAGCCTTGGCTCTACAGGGCACCGCCCCCATGGCGGGCTATATAGCTGGCGGTAACTGTATCCATGGTGACTATATGGTTGACCAGCCACTCGGGGAAATCCTTATCAACATAGCGCTCAAGCCGCATAGCAGCGGCCAGGTTATGCTCGGACTGCCAGTGGTTATATTCAACCTTCATCGTCTCCATAAACTGCTGGTGGGCCTGTTGATGCCTAGCTCGCGCCGGGAACTGGTACTCTTCCATATACTTTTCTTCGAGAAAAAAGTGATTTAGAGTATCCGCTAGCAACCGATCTAAACGCCGATCTATGCTCTTTTCAACCCCCTTTAAATCGCTTTTTGCAATCTCCAAAAGGCGTTTAATCTCATTGGCATCATCAAAGGCTTTGCGGTGCTCTGCGTTCATAAACTCAAGATCTACCTGAGGTGTACAATCGAAATCGGTCATAGTCTGCCCCTCTCTCAGTTTTGCCTCTACAGTAATCCAATTTAAACCTGTTAACAGGTTTAATACCTATAGCTGTTGATGGCAATCAATGCCGCTAGACTGCCAATAAACCCTTATTGGATCTACTAATGAATTTGGGCTTTTGTTGCCTTATCATGCGCCTTTTAACGAGCAATTAAAATATAAGAATATCTGTCTATGAAATATATTGGAGCCCATGTCAGCGCCGCTGGCGGTGTCGAAAATGCGCCGGTTAATGCCCATAAAATTGGCGCCACTGCCTTTGCGTTCTTTACCAAAAACCAGCGCCAGTGGCAGGCAAAACCCCTGACCCAACAGAGCATTGAGGCGTTTAAGGAAAACTGTGCACTGTACAACTTCGAGGCACAACAGATTCTTCCTCACGATAGCTACCTGATCAATCTCGGTCATCCAGAGCGCGAGGGACTGGAAAAATCCAGAGAGGCATTTGTCGATGAACTGCAGCGCTGTGAGCAGCTCGGTCTGCATTACCTCAACTTCCACCCTGGCAGTCATCTGCGGAAAATTTCTTCAGACGAATGTATTAAGAAAATTTGCGAGTCAATTAATCTGGCTCTGGATGCCACATCTGGCGTGACTGCGGTGATCGAAAATACCGCCGGTCAGGGCAGCAATCTCGGCTTTAGTTTTGAGCAGTTGGCGGCGATGATCGACGGCGTCGAAGATAAAACCCGCGTCGGTATCTGCTATGACACCTGCCACGCCTTTGCCGCCGGTTATGATATGCGCAGCACCGATGGCTGCGAAAAAGTCTTTGCTGACTTCGAGAAAACCGTTGGCTTTAAGTATCTCTGCGGCATGCACCTAAATGATTCGCGCTCGGAATTTTCCAGCAGGGTCGATCGCCATCACAGCCTCGGGCTCGGCAATCTGGGGATGAATGTTTTTCAATTTATTATGCAGGACAACCGCTTTGACGGGATTCCGCTGGTATTGGAAACCATCGACCCCTCTATCTGGGCCGATGAGATAGATCTGCTGCGCAGCTTCCAGACGGCGGTTTAGTCTTCTTGCTGTTGTTCCTGCTGCTGGGCAGCCATTAGGCCACGGCGGTAGGTTTCAGCACTGGCACTGCTATCGCCAACCTTCTCCAGCACTTCGGCCAGGGCGATATAAGTCTGGGTCGATGGCTGCAGCGCAACTGCCGCGGACAAATAGTCCCGCGCCTTACCCCAAAAACTCAGTCGCTGACAGATAAGTCCCAGCGCCAGTAATAGATCGGGATCGTCGCGATGCTTTTGCAGCCATTTCTCACCCTGAATCAACTGCTTTTCCGGGGTTGTCGACCGCAACTCGCCAAACTGCACTACCAGCTGCGGATGCCACTGATGATTTAATGCTTTGATCAACAGCACCTGCTGTTTTTCCGGCGCGCCAACTCTGCTTAGGCTATTGGCATAGACGGCAATCAACTGCGGATGTCGGTGTAATTTTTTCGGCGTGTAATACCAGATATCTTCCAACAGGGCTTTTTGCTCACTCACAGGCAACTCTATATCTGCCCTGTATTCATCGAGGAGGCTGCAGTAGACATCCAGCTCAAGATTGGCCAGGGCTTCACCAGTAACCACTTTGTAATGCTTGAGATCGCGCAGTAACTTCTGCAATGGGCCCCAGTCTCCAGCCATATAGTAGGCATCGGCCAGTAATCGTAGTAGACCGCGATCACTGGGCTTTTTACTGTGCATGCCTCTAAGAATCTGCAGTGCCTCTAAAGGTTTCTCTTCGAGTAACAGCAGTTCTGCCAACGCTTTATCGGCGACAAAACTGGACTTTGGATAGGTTATTTTTAAACGCTTTAACAACTGCCGAGCCTGATCGATCTGGTTATTGTCAGCCGCTGCTCGCGCTGCAAACAATAAATTAACCACTGGCATTGCTGACTTATCAGCCGACTGGGAGAGAAGTTTTTCCGCCTGTTGCCAATCATCTTCGGCAAACAGTAAAAGGCCCTCGGCGGTCTGGTTTATTTTTCGGGTACTGCGACGATTTTTCCACCACAGGCGAAAGCCGCCAGCGCCGGCTATCCAGCGCCAGGTTAGAAGTAACCACAGCAATAGGCCGGTGGCGGTCAGATAGATCAACAGCCCGGTCCAGGCGCTCATCTCAATACTAAAGTCGGAAAAACTCAGCAGGATATAGCCACTGCCCTGCTGTAAAACCCAGACCAGTGCAGCACCGATCAACAGTGCCAGCATCAACAGAACAAGCAGTCTTCTCACTTCTCTTGCTCCCCATCACTGATGCGACTTTGACGCAGGGTCAGCATGGTTTGAACCGCAGCCACTGAGCCAGATATATCTGGCAGGCCCTGAATAACTGGACGCTCAGCAAGTAGATTTAGTCGCTCTATTAGCGCCTGGCTCTGGCTGTTTAACTGGAAATAACGAGTTAGGAGGGCTGCGGTTTTTTCCAGGCTGGTGCTGTAGATAATCTGTTCTTCTTTAAGCAGCGCACTCTGGGCCTGCTCAAGCAACAGATAAATATTTTTTTGGATAATCGACTGCTCAGTGCTGGTCAATAGCGGCTCAATCGGCTGCTGGCGTTTTTGCACCACAATCAGCTGGCCGAGTTTTTGACTAAAGCGCTCTACGATATTTAATAGCGACGCCGTCTGGGCATCTTCAGCTGCAACTGGTTTTGCTGTTTTAGCGCGGCTGGCGGGCTCTATGATCGACAGCTGTTTTATCGCTGCGGAGATAGCCTCCAGCTCGAGAAAGATTCCCTCGCGATCAATCTTGCCGGTCATTCGCAATGCCGCTATATCCTCAGCCAAAGCTCTGCGCACCGGAATCAATTCGGGATCGTTTAACTGCACGAAAATATTGTCGACATTCTCGAGTATCGCCAGAGGATTCTCGATACTGCGCTCGACTTGCAAGCGCTGATTGGCAAGGCGAATCAGGTAGGCGGCCTCGGAGAGCATCCAGTCACCACGACTGGCAGTACCCAGCTGGAGGATTCGCTCGGCCTGGGAGTTTAACCTTAGCTTAACTGCGTAGAGTTGATCTTCTAGCTGAGCAATTAATTGAGTCTGCTGTTGAATCGTCTGGCGGGTCAGCTGTTGCTGCTGTTCCAGCTTGCCCTCTAACGCTGCCATATCGTCCTGCAGACTATCTGAGTCGCCAGCCCTGTTCTCTATTTGCGCTTGCCACTCTGTCCAGCCAAGCCAACCTGCAGTACCCAAGGCGCCGATGAGTATTAGTAGCAAGAAGGTTTTTATCCAGGGAAAGCCTTTTTTCGCGGCTGTTGTAGAACGTCTACCCGGAGGTTTTTTAGCGGCTGTTTTTTTCGCCGTTGCTGTATCTGCGGCAGAAGCCTTAGCGCTTGCTACCTTAGCGTCTGACTTAGACTCTTGCTTAGGTGCTGTTTCCGCAGCCTGAGTTGTTTTTTTATCCGTCACCATTTTTCCTCTTGGATCAAAGGCTTAATTTCTTAAAGAGTAGCCCCTGATGGGGTTTCTATGCAATAGCTTCTCAATTTAGCCTCTGAATTTAGACGCCCAATACAGAAAGCCATTCTGCTTATATTTCTGAATCGAGAGCCCTATGAACAGCTGCCAACATAGATTCAGGTAGCGCATTTTCTGCGCTAATCACGCGTCTGTAACCCAACGCTGTGGCTATAGCGGCAACCCGCTCACTGGGCACAACCACAGGAGTATCGGCAAACTGAGTATTCTCTGCCTGTCCCATTGCCTGAATTAATTCACCACTATGGGCAATTAGGCAATCGTTTTCCTGCTGTTGGGCCAGTGCTAACTGTTGGCTATCAATCACCCGTTTATAGAGCTCGCAGTATTCAACCCGCGCCCCTCTTTCTGTCAAGGTCTCAGCGAGGATTTCCCGCCCACCAACACCGCGGAAAATAATAACCCGCTGATTTTCCAGCTGCTGGAGCTGTTTCAGCTGTAATAGCGCTTCGCTATTTTGTCGGCCGTTAGGGTAAAGGGCATCCATATCCGCCTCTTTTAACAACGCGGCGGTGCGCTCGCCAACGGCAAAATATTCAATTTCCACAGGTAGCATAGGCCAGTATTTATCGATCCATTCGATCGCCAACTCGGCGGCATTGCCACTGACAAAAATAGCTTTATGAAAGTTATCGACTTCAAGAATCTGGGTTTTGATCTGATGGCTTTCAACAATCGGCTCAATAGACATCACTGGTATATGGGTTACATCAGCACCAGTATTTTCCAGCATGGATAGCAACTGATCTTCCTGACGCTGTGGCCTAATAAGCAATACACGCTTACCAGCCAGACTGTTCTTGTCAGAGAGCTCGGTCATTAGTCAGCCCCGTAGACCTCGGCAAGAATAGCCCCGGCACCGGCAGCCAAAAGTCGCTCGGCCAGCTCAATACCCAGCTGCTCTGCAGATTCCCCGGGACCGGAAATTTCATCCTCGAGAATCAGTGATCCATCGACACTGCCGACCAGCGCGCGAACTCTTAAATGTTGATTATCGTCAAGCTCTGCATAGCAGGCGATAGGCACCTGACAACCACCCTGAAGATGGCGGTTTAGGGCGCGCTCGGCAGTGACTCTGGTATGGGTATCAGGGTGATTTAAGCTGGCCAGCAGGTCTAGAGTGGCCTGATCCTGATCGCGGCATTCAATACCGACCGCACCCTGGCCACCAGCGGGCAGACAGAGCTCAGCGGGTAGCCGTGAGGCAATTCTCTCTTCCATACCCAATCGCAGCAGACCGGCACTGGCGAGAATAATTGCGTCATAGTCGCCATTATCCAGCTTGCTGAGCCGGGTATTTACATTGCCGCGCAGATCTTTAATTTTTAAGCTGGGAAACTTTGCCCGTATCTGGCACTGGCGACGCAGACTGGAAGTGCCGACAACCGCACCATCGGGAAGCTCTTCCAAAGCTGTATATTGATTTGAGACAAAGGCATCCAGGGGATCTTCGCGTTCACAGATAACCGCGAGACCCAGTCCGGATGGAAATTCCATAGGCACGTCTTTCATTGAGTGCACTGCTATATCGGCACGATCTTCCAACATGGCGACTTCCAGTTCTTTAACAAACAGTCCTTTGCCGCCCACCTTGGCCAGGGGCGTATCCAACAGAACATCACCACGAGTGGTCATGGCCACCAACTGCACATCCAGATCTTTGTTGTGCTCTTGGAGTTTGGCTTTAACAAATTCAGCCTGCCAGAGCGCTAGTGGGCTCTTGCGGGTAGCAATTCGGATAGTTTGGGACACTGGAATTCCATCGCTAATAATTTATAAGGGCCACATTATCGACGATTTCGATGCTCTTGGGCAGCTTTAAAGGAAGCTATTTTAAAACCTGTTAGAGCTCTGGCAGCAGGTGGCGCAATTTCGACTCCAGTCGTCGACTGACTACGGGTTGAATACTGATATCGCGAATACTCACCTGAAGGTGACCATCGTTAAACGACAGTCCTTCAATCGCATCTCTGGCCACCAGTGCATTGCGATGAACACGCACAAAGATATCCGGAAATTCTTCTTCAATCTCTTTTAATGTATCTGACAAAACTGCCTCGCTATTGGCGAGATGGGCGGTGACGTATTTTTGTTCCGCCTGTAATAGAAGAATTTTTTTAACCGGGATCAGATCGACACCCTGATGGGTTCGACTACAAAGATGACGACGTTGGCTCTGGGGACGATGATCAATCTGCGCTCTGGTCTTGCGGCTGGCGCGCTCAATAGCCGATTCCAACTCATCGTACTTAACCGGCTTTAAGAGGTAGGCGCAGGCCTGGGCGTCGAATGCGCTCAGGGCAAAATCTTCAAAGGCGGTGCAAAAAATAACTGCGGGCGGCAATGTCATCCCGGCGATTACTTTAGCCGCCTCAAGACCATCCATCTCCGGCATACGGATATCCATTAGAACTATATCCGGGCAGTATTTAACCGTTGATTGAACAGCCTCAAGTCCGTTAGTGGCTTGGCCAACGATCGACATATTAGGCATTTTTTCCAGATGCTGCTGTAGGCGAATTCTTGCCAGCGGCTCATCGTCAACGATCAGTACCCTGAGCATATTTAACCCTCCGTTGGTTTAAAGCGCATCCTTGTATGGTAATGATTTTGTTTTACAGTTTCCTGCAAGTCTGCCTGCTGGTTAAAAAAAGCATCCAGACGATGGCGCAAATTATTGATCGCCATATTGTGGCCGGCAGGTTTTTGAAAGCGCTGTTCACCGTTTGTCTCCAGGCTGTTAACTAAGTCTATACAAACCCATTCGCCATCCCGATAAATCCTGATTTTTAGATAGCCGCCCTTGCGTGCGGGCTGGATACCGTGGAATACGGCGTTTTCGATTAAGGGCTGCAGCAACAGCGCCGGCACAGAAATATTTTCCATATCAACATCAATATCCCAGTCATATTGCAGACGCTCTGCCAGACGCAACTTTTCAATCTGCAGATACTTTTTGCAGGCATCGACTTCTAACTGCAAGCTCACACCCTCAGTGCCGTCATGCAATGCGTAGCGAAATAGATCGCAGAGGTTTTCCAGGGTCTCTTCAGCTTTATCCGGGTCAGTGCTGATCAGGCTCGCCAGACTGTTCATACTGTTAAACAAAAAGTGCGGGCGGATTTTTGACTGCAGGGCTTCGATGCGCGCCTGTTGACTGGCGCCCTGCTGCTGGCGCAATTGATGTTGAAAGTAAAAGAGCCGCAGTATTGCCCCGGCGGGGATCGCCGCGATAACTACTGTATTAATAATCCATAGATAGTCTATCTGCCATATCCCATCGAGCAAATAGCTGCTCGATAGCTGGGCAACGGCAGCACAGATTGCCGCAGCCAAAAGTATCAGTGAAAAATTAATCAATGCGATTTCACGCAGTGGCAGATGGTTCAAAAAGCGTCGTGCCTGACATAAAAATACGGCACTGAGCAGTGCAATCCAAAATACTTGCAGGGCCACCTTGGCCAAAAGCAGAAAATCGAAGGCGGAAATGCCAGTGCGCATAAGGGTCATTAGCACCGCAAAAAGCCCGGCGATAACCAATAAACCCAACAATCCCTGCCCGCGACAGAGGTCGGGAATAAAATAATTGTCTATTTGAGCCTGTTTTTCCCCTGAATCACTCATTCGAGTTTCTGCTCATCCCTGTGATTAGCTATAATCCTAGTCGCGAAATAACAACCGAGCAAATAAGTCGAATGAGTCAAACTGAGAAAAACACTATGAATAAGCCCTCTGCCCCAAAAACCAATCAGGCTTGGGGAGGCCGATTTAACGAACCGGTCGATGAGTTTGTCGCTCGCTTTACAGCTTCTGTGAATTTTGATCAGCGCTTCTATCGCCAGGATATTCAGGGTTCGATCGCCCATGCAAAAATGCTCTGCGATGCCAAGGTATTAACTGCCGATGAGCGCGACCAGATTATTAATGGTCTGCAGGAGATCGAGACACAGATTGAATCCGGCGAATTTGCCTGGTCTGTGCCCCTCGAAGATGTGCATATGAATATCGAGGCGGCGCTTACCGATAAAATCGGTATCGTCGGCAAGAAATTACATACCGGACGCTCGCGCAATGATCAGGTAGCTACAGATATTAAACTTTGGCTGCGCGACCAGATTGACCTAATCGCACCGATTTTAACCCGCTTGCAGCGTGGCATGATTGAGCTGGCGGCCAGTGAAGCCAATACTATTATGCCCGGCTTTACCCATCTGCAAACTGCCCAGCCGGTGACCTTTGGTCATCATCTACTGGCCTGGAATGAGATGCTTGAGCGCGACTACAGCCGTCTTCAGGACTGCCGTCAGCGACTCAACCAAAGTCCGCTCGGCGCAGCTGCACTGGCTGGAACTACCTACCCGATCAATAGAGAGTACACCGCCGAGGCACTGTCTTTTGACAAGCCTACGGAGAACTCACTGGACTCGGTAAGTGATAGAGACTTTGCTATTGAGTTCTGCGCTTTCTCGAGCATTCTGATGACTCACCTCTCGCGTATGTCTGAAGAGTTGGTACTGTGGACTTCGGCTCAGTTCCAGTTTATCAATCTTCCAGATCGCTTCTGCACCGGCTCTTCAATTATGCCGCAGAAGAAAAATCCCGATGTACCAGAACTGGTGCGCGGCAAAACAGGCCGAGTTAATGGTCACCTAATCGCCCTGCTAACCTTGATGAAAAGCCAGCCACTGGCCTACAACAAGGATAATCAGGAAGATAAAGAGCCACTATTTGATGCGGTGGATACGGTGAGTGATTGTCTGCGTGCCTTTGCCGATATGATTCCGGCCATTGAGTCGCGCAAGGATGAGATGTACGAAGCGGCGAGACGCGGCTTTTCAACCGCTACGGATCTGGCTGACTATCTGGTCGGCAAAGGTATTGCCTTTAGAGATTCCCATGAGATTGTCGGCAAGTCGGTTGCCTATGGTATTGCTGAAAACAAAGATCTCTCGGAGATGTCTCTGGAGGAATTACAGCAATTCTCCAGTGAAATTAGCGCCGATGTTTTTGATGTGTTGACTCTGGAAGGTTCTGTGGCGGCTCGTGATCATCTCGGTGGCACTGCTCCGGCACAGGTTAGCGCCGCAGCTGTGCGCGCCTTAGCAAAACTAGACGCGCGCTAGAAATCAAACCCTACAGTCTCGCCTGCCTGAGCCTGGCAGGCTTGACTGAGCATTGAGCTCAGCGGTTCACCGCTAACGGTGTTACACCACTGGTCGCCGTCGAGCTTAAAGTGAAAACCCCCTGACTTTACCGCCAGCCATATTTCATTGACCGCAGATTGGCGGGAGAGAATAATCTGTGAGCCGTTGACTTCACAGGTTATGGTGAGCATCCCCGCGCTGTTTTCATAGTCGAGATCGGCACCGCTATCATCAATAGTCTCTTCGATTGAGAACATTAGTTCATCGACGATCTGGTTAAACTGCGCTTCATTCATATTTTCGCTCTCTATAACTTAGTGGCCACAGCTTGGGGCCGTAATTTCAAACCTCTGCTTGAGCATCCACAGTGTTGGTATTGATTGCCGCTGCGGCTATACTTGCCAACTTGTTTTAGCCAGGTCTGTTCAGGGCAGGAATTATAAACTATGTACCGACAATTACGCCCCAAAATACTGCAAAAAATCACGCTGTCTCTTTCGACTCTCTCGACAGTAGCTGCCGCCGCTTTGCTAATTGCAGGCCTCTCTGGATGTGGCAATAAAGCCGACCTCTATCTGCCGGAAGATACTGCGACAACCTATAGCAATACTGACCCTTTAACCGACAAAAGCGAACTTTAAGAAATTATGCACAATGCCGTTACTTCCCATAATGGGAATCTATCTATTGAGGGCGTCGCTCTTGAAACCATCGCCACTCAGTATGGCACGCCGAGTTACGTCTACAGCAAAGCGGCTATCAGCAGTAATTTTCTCGCCTATCAGACGGCTCTTGCGGAAAAGGATCATCTGATTTGTTATGCGGTTAAGGCCAATTCCAATATTGCTGTGTTGCAGACACTGGCAGAATTGGGTGCCGGTTTTGATATTGTTTCCAGCGGTGAGCTCGAGAGAGTTATACGCGCCGGTGGCGATCCTGCGAAAGTGGTTTTTTCCGGTGTGGCAAAAACTGCTGACGAGATGCGTTATGCCCTTGAGCTGGGTATTCACTGTTTTAATGTCGAATCTGAAGCCGAGCTGGAGTTGCTAAATGCAACAGCCGCGGCCATTAACATGCCGGCCGCCGTGTCATTGCGGGTCAATCCGGATGTGGATGCACAGACGCACCCCTATATTTCAACCGGCCTAAAAGAGAACAAGTTTGGTATTGATATCAATCTGGCGCCTCAGGTCTATCAGCGCGCCGCGCAGATGAGCCATATTAATATTGTCGGTGTTGATTGCCATATTGGCTCTCAGCTTGTGGATATTGACCCCTTTGTCGCTGCTCTTGAGCGCCTGCTGATGCTGGTTGACCAGCTGGCAGAGCTGGATATCAGCCTGCAACATATAGATATTGGCGGCGGTCTCGGTGTTCGTTATGAAACCGAACAGCCCCCTTCAGCAAATGACTATATGTCGGCTATCCTGCCGCTACTGGAAGGTCGCAGTGAGACACTGGTACTGGAACCAGGCCGATCAATTACCGCCAATGCCGGCGTTATGCTGACTCAGGTTCAATATCTGAAAAGCAACGGTGAGAAAAACTTTGCGATTGTCGATGCAGCGATGAACGATATGATTCGCCCGGCGCTCTACCAGGCGTGGATGGATATTCAGCCGGTTAGTGTGGGGGCTGCTGAGCCTCATGATTACGATGTGGTCGGTCCAGTCTGTGAAACTGGTGACTTTCTGGCCAAGGATCGCTCTCTGGCGATTAGTGCTGGCGATTATCTCTGTCTGTTTTCCGCTGGTGCCTACGGCTTTGTGATGAGTTCCAATTACAACAGCCGCCCGAGAGCACCGGAGCTGATGGTCGACGGCGATCAGGTGCATATTATTCGCCAGCGCGAGACTGTCGAAGATCTTCTCAACGGTGAGCAATTACTGCCCGGGACTGAGGGATAAATCAGCTATGTTGATGAAATTCACCAAGATGCACGGCCTCGGCAATGACTTTGTGGTTATTGATGCGGTGACACAGAATGTTAGCGTTACCGCTTCAATGGCGCGACGACTCTCGGATCGTAAAACCGGTATCGGCTGTGATCAGGTGCTGGTTGTCGAACCTCCCTCAGATCCGCATATCGATTTTAACTACCGTATTTTTAACTCTGATGGTGCCGAGGTTGAGCAGTGTGGTAATGGCGCCCGCTGCCTGGCACGCTTCGTACACGACCGTCGCCTGACCGGTAAAAACCCAATTGTGGTTAAAACCTCAAATCGGGTTATGCAGCTCGCCGTAGAAGATAAAAAAATGGTTGCAGTGGATATGGGAATTCCCGAACTGGAGCCGGAAAATATTCCCTTTGAGGCTAATGAAAAAGCTTTGGTCTACGCTATTGATGTAGATGGCCAATCCTACGATATAGCTGCGGTTTCCATGGGCAACCCCCATGCAGTTCTCAATGTTGATAATGTTGAGAATGCGCCGGTGGCTGAATTGGGCGCGAAAATAGAAGCACATTCGCGCTTTCCCAATCGCGTCAATGTTGGCTTTATGCAGATCGTCAGCCGCAATGAAATTAAGCTGCGGGTTTTTGAACGCGGCGTTGGCGAGACTGAAGCCTGTGGTTCTGGTGCCTGTGCAGCAGCTGTGGCGGCACTACAGCAGGGTCTGGTCGATTCTCCGGTAACTATGCAGCTAACCAGGGGAAGCTTAAAAATAGATTGGCAAGGTGAAGGTCAGGAGCTGATAATGACTGGGCCGACAGCAACCGTTTTTCATGGACGCATAAGAATATGAGCAAAGAGACAGAAGTAGAGGCAACAGCTGAGACGCAAGTAGAACAAAAAGCCGACTCTAAAGAAAAAATGGTTCGCGAGTTCCTCCGCGACAATCCAAGGTTTCTCGATGAGAATACCGATATTCTCGAATGCCTGGTGCTGCCTCATAACAGCGGTAACGCTGTGTCTCTGGTTGAGCGTCAAGTTGGTGTGCTGCGCGATCGCAATAAAGAGATGCGCGCGCGGCTGGACAATATGTTGCAGACTGCCCACGACAACGATCTGCTATTTGAAAAAACCAAGCGTCTGGTACTCAATCTGCTGGAAGCGAAAAATCTCTCGGCACTGATCGAAGCGGTCTACGACAGCCTCGGCAAGGACTATGGCATCGAATTCTACGGTCTGACGCTACTCGGTGATGAGAAAAAACTGCCGCGCACCATGGCGCGAGTTTCCTCTATGGAAAAAGCCAATGAGCGAATTGGCACCCTGCTCGGCGCCAATCGCGCTGTATGCGGTATTTTGCGCGAAGATGAGATGACTTTTCTGTTCGGCGAGAGAGGCCGCAATGTCGGCTCGGTCGCCGCTGTGCCGCTGCGCTACGATAATCTCTACGGCATTCTCGCGGTTGGCAACAGCGACCCCAACTTCTACAAGAGCAGTATGGGGACGCTATTTCTAAGCTATATTGCAGAAATCCTCAATCGGGTTATCCCCAACCACCTAAAATAAGCGTGCAGCGCATATCTAGCGGGAAGGTTTTTTCTTTCCTGCTGATGAGGAGGAGGCACCGCGCTTTTTACCTGAACCTGGCGCGGCATTGCGACGTCTCTTCGAGGACTTTCCCTTGGCCGCGGTATCGGAACGGCCAGAGCCTTTTTTCTTTTTCCCATTAGATTTGCGTTTAGTCTCATGCTCTCGGGCCAGCTCTTTAGCTTTTGCCGAGACTTTTACCTTTGCTGATTTCTTTGCCCCAGGAGAACCTGAAGATTTCGGCTGTTCGGCCAGTTCAAAATCAATCTTGCGCTCATCTAAATTAACCCGCACCACCCTGACTTTAACTTTATCACC
>Ga0206125_10002829_pt1 | contig 17583 bp, 19 predicted proteins | sample Helgoland_Spring_4_FD_148598 | JGI IMG/M metagenome (GOLD analysis project Ga0206125, IMG submission 148598) | Pelagic subsurface seawater microbial communities from Kabeltonne, Helgoland, North Sea - Helgoland_Spring_Bloom_20160331_1 | ecosystem: Environmental > Aquatic > Marine > Epipelagic ... | reverse complement strand
GAAGGCAAAATTGCAGTGCAATGTCTGGCTGATCAGTTTGAGTCCATTCGACTTGCCGATCCGTCGCAAACCGAAGTCGGCGGTCTAGGCGGCCCGAAAGCGATGAATGTTGTTTTGACGTAGACGGTAAGCCAGCGAACGCTGGCCCAAGATAGCCCAATGACGGACGGGTAATTTTCAGGTCCGCTGGAGACAAACTAAAAGCGCCTTAGACTGAACCATTCGATTTTGATTTGGCTTCTATGGCGCCAGCAATGAGCCGCCTTTTACCTCCCTGCGTTCACTCCAAGCAGACAAAAGCGTTTTGAGACCGCCGAACCGAAGATGGTTTAATCAAAAGGGTCTTCTTGAAAACAACAAGGGCAGGAAATGGTGCCGGAAAGAGGACTTGAACCTCCGACCAATTGCTTACGAAGCAGAGCGCCTATGTACCTTAATGATTTAATATGCTATTAATATAGGTTAATTTAAGTTGCTGCAGAATCTGTAAAAATAATCCTAAAATAATCCTAAATTTAACGATTTTTTGGTCTGTCTTTAATTAGCTCTAACAGTCTTCTTTAAAGACTTCATAGCTTCTTTTATGGCTTCAACATCGCCTTTTCCATAACGCCTTTGGAGATCTTGAAGAGTCTTCACCAATCGCTTGAAATCTTTCAGTGTCCTGGCAGCAAGAAACACCCTAGTCTGAGCAATCTTACCTTCAGAAGAACCAGACCTTGAAGCGGCCGATTTTGAGCCTTTTCCAACAAGATTTCCATCTCTTTTCCAATCAATCCCTTTTGGCTTCTGGCCCATCAACCAACGGGCCAAAAACTCTTCCTTTTTTATGGAGAAGTTTTTTCTTGGCCCAAACTTCACCTTCAACAGGTCAATTTGTTGACCGCGAGTTCTCGTCAGGCGTTCTAGGCCGCCTTCGAGGCTTAAGAGATCTTTTTCATCGTTTTTAGCCAAGTATTTGGGAGTCAATCCAACAGCCAATGCTTTTGTGAGAGCCTTGGCTTCTCGCAAGGTTCTGCCAGACTTAATCAATTTCAACATCTGGTATTTGCGTTCTTGAGCGAAGGTGGTTTTCTTCCCTGCTCGCTTGGGCTTCTTTGTTTTGTCTCTATCCCTCTTTTGAGGACCGCGAGGCAGCGAACCTAAGCCGCCTCGCAAACTCTGTTTCTTAACATCATTTAAATCCTGAAAAGTATCAAATTCTCCTGCCATCTCTAACTAACCTAATTGCCATAGCCCCGCGATGGAATTCGACATTAAAAAAGCATCGAGTTTCACAAGGTGAGTCATAGCATCTGCGGGAGTGATTTTCGTCCCATTAACTTTCTTTTCGCAAAGCTCATAAACAGCGGTTTCAAAGTTTTGTTTTGCCGAACGCATCTCAATCGTTGCGTCATCAAAGCGAGCTTTTTGATTTAGCTGGGCATTGATTCTTCGAACAAACTGCGCGGGTTCAGCAAGCTCGATAAAGCCACCTATCTCTTCAGACATTTCTTCCTGTTTCTTTTGTAATCTCTTTTCGAGGGTTGTGGAGAAGTCTGGCTGTTCGTTATACAAGTCTTGAATTCTCTTTTTACGCTCATCTTCAGCTAGCGCTTTTCTTGCCTTCTGAATCTGGTCTTCGAGATAAAAGATAGCTCTACCCCCATCAACAGCTTCTTTTTCTTTCACAGATTCGAGGTTTGCCAATTCGTCCAAAGCTCTCTTCGTTTCAAAAACTTCTGCCCTGACTTTTTTAAGCTCTGCTTGAGCCTCTGAAACAGCGGTTCTCTTGCTCTCCAAATCCTCGGTCATTGTTTTAATTTCGCCCACCATCTCTTCGACGGCTTCTTTAGTCATCAAATGAGGCATTACCGACCACCTCGCAAATTCTTTTTGAGGACATCAACCCAGACACCATCAACCTTCCTCATTATTTGGTCGGAGCATTCCCCTTTATCAACGATGACCTTTCTCATCGTGTCTTCGCCAAAGTCGCTCTTGTAAGGATTGAAGACCTTCTTTCTTCGATAAGAGAGAACAGCAACATTGAAGGCATTAAAGCCACCATCAAGGTATTTAAACTCTGTGCTTCTCTGAAACTCTTGGAATGCTTCTTCATAAGCTTTCTTTTTCATTTGTGATTCGCCCTGTAAGGGCGCAGCTTTCTTTAAGGCAGCTAATGCCTCATCGGGAAGTTCATTAATTTTTATAAACATTTAGTTTTTCTCCTGCTGTCCTTCGACAGCTCTTGCTAGCAATGCCAGCGCTTTTTCCGTTAAGAAGTCCTTCCTGACAACCTTGTAAAACTCAAAGTGTTCAGGGGACGGAAAGTTTTGGCGAATACATTTACAGGATTCACCGGTCATAATTCTGGAATCGCATTCTTCTGGTTTAGCGCACTCTTTAAAGCCCGAGACGATAAGGTCTCCCATTTCTTCAAGAGTGATTCCCTTGTCGAAGAAGCCTTCTTCCCACCCAGTCGAAATCAACCATTCTGATCTTGCTTGGTCATTCATTCGTCCAACGCCTTTTTTCCTTCTTTTTTTGACGGGACGGTTAAAACGTATTCATTTTTAAAAATTCTTTGTCTAAATCTCATAAATCGGTTCCGGCAGCTCAGCAGAGCGAAGTTCAATCGGCTGGGTAGCATTCTTTGAGATAATAATTTTTGGGAATACCACGCAAAGCCAAGCATCTTCTTCTTTGGTCAGCCTCGACCCCGCGAGAGCCTTTGCGCTTACCTTCTCATCAATAAAAGCGTTCCGTCCTTTAAGTCCTAAGCTTTTCTTGAGGGCGTATCTCTTCGACAGTATTTCTCTACAGGCTGTTTTCGAGGTGTTGTAGGATTGAAAGGTTGGCGCCTTAGCATTCAAGTTCAAAAAGAAAACCTTACAAAGCTGGCCTAAAACCACTCTGGGAGCTATTTCATTAACCTTGAGAAACTTGAAGAACGCCTCATCGATGCTCTCTTTATTCTGATTAAGGAAGGTTGCCAGCTCCCTGAAAGCCTCGTCGTGCTTATCAATCCTTAGCTCTGTCTTATCTCGATTCAGAAGAAAAGCTCGAAAGGTTTCAGTAGTCTCTCGCTCGAAATCTCTATCTATTGCGTCAAGCATCTTCAGGTTTAAAAGAGCTATTTGTTTTCTTTGCTTGGATGAATTTGAGACCTCGTTTAAGCGGCTTATACGACCTTTCGGGTCGCGCCACATCCCTAAGAGCAGACCAATACCGTCCTTATCGAGACGGTCATAACGCAGCATTTTTCGTAGTTCTTCTGGGTTATCTTGTAAGAAAGCGGGATGAATCTTGTGCCCAGAGAGCATCTCAAAGTTTTTCGTCTCCTTGGTAAACCGCTCATACTCTCGAAGTTCTTTCTTAACAGTTTCATCAAACGCTTCATCAAGAGCGGTCTTTGTTGCTTCGTCTTCCGCGCCCTCATAACCAACAGAAGCACCACCGTTTTCACAGAGCGTTCGAAAGTCAGATGCTATCGACTCGCTTTGAATTTTTCGCGCCAAGTCGCAGCGTTCGTTTAAGTCCTGAAAGTCGTGAAGCGTATCAAAGCCGTTCTTCAGTCGTTCGATGAAAGCTTTTATCTGAACGTCATTGAGGTTCTTGCTCTGATTTGAAATGTAAACGCGAATTGTCTTAACCATTCGAAACCGTCGAACGAACTGCTTTATGTCATCTGCCGAAAGATATCCGTTATCAAAAAGACCGTAAGCAGTTTCAAAACGCTCATCTTTGCTTGACCAGGCGACACCATTAAACGGCGAGTTTATGAAGGTTCTTTTACCCTGGTCGTAAAGCTCTGGAATAACCTTCTTGGGATTAGTCTTATAGGTATCTTCAAGCTCTCGCCCCTTAAAAAGAGAAGGATAGGCAAGAAAGATTGACCTCTCTTCGACTCCAAGCTTCACGAGTGTTTTCTTCAGAGCATTAAGCTTTCTCTCTTCCGTGTCGTTTCCAAAGCTTGTATGAACAGCGATACCGTAAGAACAGGAATGAGCCTCTTTCGCCAAATCAGCAACGAGCTTTGCCTTGCTCTTATAAATAATAATTTCTTTGTCAGCTATGAAGTCAGCATTATTCTGAATCAGAGTCTTGTTTTTATCTGAGTCGCTAGCAATGTGATGAGAGAACAAGCCAGCGCCTATACCTGTTGCGCTCGCATCTGCTCCGATAACCAAAGTGGCTCTTTTACAAATCTCCTTCAAAACTTCATAGCAGCGCAAAGTATTAACAACAGATTCTGCTTCCTCACCAAAAAAGCCAACCTTCCCTGAAGTTAGCGAATGAAGAATGTGTTCAATCTCATCGAGAAAAACGATGTCATAAGCTTCAGGGATACCTTTGCTCTTTAGCAAATGAGGGAGACTCAGACACCCAATAGCTAGCTGATTTGATTCTGGACAAAATCTTTCCTTCCTTTCCCTGTCGGTCAAACCCCCTTCTTCTGCTACATCTTTTCCAACCGTGAGATAGCTATCTATTCCCCATTCCTCAGCAAGCTGCCCAATCGGAGCCTGACGATAATTGACATTGAGAAGACGGATTTGCTTTTCCGAAAGCGATTGCTCTCTTTGGAACACCTTTTGGATAAGCTCAGTCTTTCCAGAACCCTCGGGGCTTTTAATGAGAACCACACCCGCGCTTGGAATCAGAGATAAGTCGGTTAGCTGGCTAATGTCTCTCAGATCAAGCGAAATTGTTTTGTCTGGCTCAAACCAAACCGGAAGCCCACCAAAATCCCGAAGCTCTGCTCTATTCTTTCGAAGACCTCTGACCTTGGCTTTAAGCTGAGTTTCTGTCCAATCTCTTTGAACCTCTGGATGCGAGGTAATGAAATCTAAAGCTTTATCGGCATTACCAGACCTCTTTAAATCGTGATCAATAATCCAAGCTAAATCTTCGTTGCGATGACCATTTAACTTCCCAGCCTTTGCGTATTTAAGAATGACAGAATAAAGCTCGTCATAATCTGAAAGAGGAAGCTTGTCCTTATACCAAAGCTGAATTCGGTTATAAGAATTCGCAAGCGACTGCCTGCCATTGCTTATCCCTGCTGCTTTCTGTTCTCGAACAAACTTCTTGGCTGGTTCCAGCTTTGCTATCTCGGAAATGCTTACTTCCCGACCTTCGTTATAAAAGTCTTCGTCATCAAAACCTTGACGTTTTACACCCCGACCAAGAACACCTTCTTTAATGAAAACAGGTTGCGTTAAGTTCGAATAAAAAGAGCTATCAAGAAGCGAATGCTTTGCGAGCGTATCCGCAAGCTGCCTTTGCTCGATAGCCTCGTCCAACCAAACCCAGAGGTGAAATCGATAGGGTTTGCCTTTGTCCTCATAGTTAATGACCCCGCAAGAGGATGACCTTCTTATAAAGAAACGAACCTCTTGCGGGAATTGGAACCCCAACGTGCTAAGTATGTGAAAGCCGTGTCTCTGGAGCGGCTCTTGTAAAGCAGGAGAGGCCCCTTCCGCAAACCACTCAACATCAAAAAGGCATTCCTTAACACGTTGGGGAGTTAAAGCTTCTGTTGCTCTGATAAAACTCTTTTGCGTTGAGTCTTTCGGCTTCGCAAACATAAGGGCAATGTTCTCTGTCGCTGCCCTTTTGTAGAGCTTTCGAAAATCGTCCCCTTCCAACGAATCAATTTGCTCTTCCAGCCCCCAAGACGAATTAGCAAAGTCAATTTTCGAATAAACAGATTCGCCACCTTGTCGAAGAAGATAGTTCTTTCGAAGTTCAAAGCCAGCTGAAACGACGCTTAGCCCCACTTGAGTTCCCACGCAAAGATAGAGTCCCAAACCTTGGAAACACGTTCTTTTTTAAGCTTCTCAAGAACCTCTTGAAGCATTATTTTCTTGTCTTCTTCAGAGCAATCGAGAGCTTCGACCGTATCCATAACGGCTCTTCTGAATTCAGCTTGCGAAGGAAATTTCCATCGAGCGTAAAGCCTTCGTATAGACCGAGGATGGATTGTTCTTGGCTCTTCAAAGATTTCCCGAATCTCTTCAGGGCTTGCGAGGTAAAAAAGGTCTGCGTAATTTTGGTGGGTAAGCGTGTAGTGTTTCATTTTTCCTTTATGTGGTATCGGATAGACAAAGAGCCTTCGCTCTCCCCATCAAAGGTTTTCCCCCACGCAATGCGGAAGTCTTCCCCGTATTTTTGTTCAAGTAAGCATTCGATGGTTTCATAAAAACCATTACGAAACGCAGCGAATAGCTCATCCTCTTCAAGGATGAATCCTGGTTCTTTCATAGAGTCTTTTAGTAAAGCTTGGGAATGAATTCCCGAAGGGGTTGAGAGGTCTTTCTAATTCCTTAAAAAACCTTTCATTTCAACCATTTATGACGGATAGTATACCACAAAATGGAGCTTTCTGTCAAGAAGAGAATTTGCTTAACTGGTAGGGATACGCAAGCTTTCATTGGGTCAATCGGAAGCTTGTTTTTAATTCATTAGCGTCCCGAACGCCCAAAATAAATAAATCTCGACTATCAATAAAATAAGCCCAAACCAGATGAGGCATGCGAGCACAGGGCCTTTAGCGGGCAAACCGGCTCGCTTTAGAAGCGCTTCGCGACTCTCGCCGTGAACAAGATTGGTTAGTCTAGTTTTATCTCTTTTAGTATATGAAACCTTAAAAGGCCTCATTAGCTACTAAATATTTATTTAGGCCAATCCACTGTAAAAACATCTCCGCCAACGCTCATTGATCTTGTAGACGAATTAATAGAGAACGTTTGTTTATAATTTAGGTTATCTTGCTTTGAGTAAGTAATTACCCAAGTAGAACCTACGCCTCTTTGCTCCATGCCCCTAACGACGTATCCAGGTGGTGGTATCACAACTGGCCTGTTATAAACATTTTGGTATGTTTTAGCAGCAGCTAGACCACCGAAAAAATTTGACCAAAAACCCATACTATTGCTCCTTTAGTTTAATCTGACTTTGGTTAAACAGACCCACTTTCATATTTACAAATATCGCAGTCAATACCTCATCAGAACATCTCCCAGACACTACTTTTTCTGCATCTCTTAAAAAGCCTACTAGAACTTTCTTCTTTTGAGAACTAACCTATTCGAAAAAAGAAACTAAATCGGCGGGCCGTTCGGTCGCAACTTTTCAAGCTGGTTCGCCTGTCTTCGTGTTGAAGAAAGCGTCTTTGTCTTTGCAGATTAAAAATCTGGTTCAAATTAAATTGTCAGCCATTTCTCTCTCGACAACCTTACACTGACCCTCAGAACTTCCAGACCCATAATCATGACTGTAAAAGTCAGAATACGAGAGATCTTTTCTATTTATCCTATGCACTGTACGAATCATGCCAGACTGCGTGATAGTTATCTGAGAAGGAGATACGGTTGTTTCTAAGTTTGTCCACGCCCCACCCGTTGAAGGGATTCTTTTTTCACTAATTCCATTATCTCTGTCAATATCGAATTCAATTCTTTTATCATCATCAACGACGCAATCTAAAGATACGAGATCAGCTAAGACTGGCGAAGAAAATAAGCTAATCAGAAGGATTGGATTAATTCTTTTATTTTCATTATGACTTCCTTTTAGACGTAACCAAAATACACTGGTTTACCTAGTAATTTGCTTTTGTGAATATCTTCATTTATATGTTACTGATTGAAACAGCCTACGCAATACAAAAAAGCCCCGCTATAGCGGGGCCAAGGTTGCTGATTTAGCGTTTCATGAGGGGATTAAGAAATGCAATCCAGGCTTCACGTGCTTCTCGCCGGTCTGCCAAAGATACCAACCGTAATCCTTAGCAGCCGTCTTACCATCAGGCGTAAAGCTCGGCCTTTTAGACAAGACGAAAAGAGCATCCGGTGGATTAACCGAGTAAAACTTATGCCTTTTCTGCGAACCCAAGTAATTGAGGGGCAAAAGAAGCAGCATCGTCTTGCACCGATTTATTCCATGTACCATAAACTCAAGAGCTTTCGAGAACGGTGGATTGGTCATGATGAGATCAACATAACCATCCCAATTTAGAAAATCTTCATCCTGGTTGGTTTCACTCTGCCAGTCCAAATCTCTTCCATCCATTTTTACCCCCTGGTCTTCGAGGAAACCAAAGATCCTACCATCTCCCATCGAAGGCTCGAGGCCATCCTTGTATCTCGTCCAATCAATGGGAAGTGATTCATAAGCCCAGGGTGGCGTGTAAAACGAATCATCTTTGTTGTCAGCATTCAAGAAAACCATTAACAAGACCTCCCGCCAAACGCTTCGTATTGCTTGGCAATTCGAACATCGTAGTCTGCAGTTTTCATGACTTCATGTTCGCCAAGCAAATCACTCATTTCGGCCCCAAAAGTTAGAGGAATTAAGGAAAGAGCCTCTTCTTTCATCGCCTCGACACCATTCAGAACGAATACCTCATCTTTTGCCAGCACCTCTTGGAGAGCTTCGTCAATCGCAGTCAGCGTTTCGGCAATTGATTCGCCAACACGAATTGAGAGAACCTTATCTCCTTCAAGATAAAAGACTGTTTGATCGTATCCAAAATGTTCGAGCGCAGTAACACACCAATACTCTGGTCCTTCAAGCTGGTCGAGACCAAACCATTCAAGAACGCTCCACTCCGCCAGACGAACGTGCTTCAAGCGAAGCTCTTTGACGGCTTTCGCACAAAGTTTAGCGTCCTCCTTTTTTGCGAAAAATTCCCGATTTACTTTCCAATCTTCGTCTCTTTTTTCGTCGAAGATTGCCCCAAGGCTTCCCATCATTGTGCCGAGTTGAGTTACATCAAGACACTTAGCGAAGTTCACTACGTTTTCGATTGTTTGTGTATTCATTACAAATTTCCTTTTCAAGTTAAGATTTAGGTAGGTTTAACTTGTTAGACGCAGTGTTATCTTCTGCGACCGGAGTTTGTATTCTTTAGAGTCGAGCTTTACTTCCCGACTGGAGAGACCCCGCTGGGGGCCTTGGCTGATAGCCTTTTGAATTAGCCTATTGGCTTAAATCGCGATGTAAGTATCGCTGTCTGCGTCATACTCCCAATCAGTCTTCCCAGGATTTGTTTTCGGGGAGGGCTTTGATTTTGGCAACGCAGCATCTATCGCTGACTGGTGGAACTCTTTTCCAAAGTCCGAAGTCGGATTATCTCGGGCATATTCGACTTTTTGCTTGAATGCCTCGAGATACTTCAGAAGAAGCGGCGACTTAATCTTGGCAGAAGTATGGTCAACGCCATCTTTCGTAAAGAGCACCTGTTTCTTGATGCCAATAACCAGTTTGATTTCAACTTTCTCTTCTTCAAGCGTGTCAGCTTTCTTTACCACTTTCCAAAGCTTGCTGGGCTTCGGGTCCGTGTAGGCTTTGCCTTCTTCGTAACGCCCTTTGGCATCAGAAATCGAGAGCTCAATCTTCTCGAGAGTCTGTCGAACATACTTATCAAAGATTCGTTCTACTTCTTTCAATGATGCGGTTCGAGGTTGAATTGCATCTGCCGCGAGATCATCGAAACCAAAGTTAGCCATGAAAGCTCCTTCTTCTTGAGCGGTCGTTGTTGAGTTTAAGTTTTCCATTTTGTATAGCTCCGTTTTTTAAGTTTAGTTTTTAGGTTTAACTTATTAGACGCAGTGTTATCTTCTGCGACCGGAGTTTTTCTTTTTTCTGTTCAAGCTTTCTTCTTGAACCCAGTTTTTCTTCTTTCTAGTCGAGCTTTCTTCTCGACTGTTTTAATTTACGCAGCGAAGGATGAAAGCTCTAACTTTTGACAGGCTTGATCTATCCAGCGATTCACCTTCTTCTTATCAACGCCAAGTTTTGTTGCTCTTTTCGCAGCTTGCCCGACTTGAAGGGCACAGAACATCGCTTCTTGTTCTGTAAGGTGTGGAACGCTGTACACGCCAACGACCTTTTCCTTGAGACCGACAGTCATCGACCAATCATCGCAGTCACTTATACCTACGTGGTGGTAGCCATTTCCCTTACAGACAACGCCTATAAAGAGAGGCTCACCAGTCACATAGTCCGAAAGGCTTTTAGCCAGGGCAGTGGATGGCGAAGTGAAGCGCGTTACAGTTGCTTTAGTCATAGTATTTCTCCGTTTTTTAAGTTTTATTTTTTAGGTTTGGTCTTTATCGTGCAGTTTTATCTTCTACACGCCGGAGTTTTTCTTATTTAGAGTCGAGCTTTCTTCTCGACTTTTCTTAATTATACTGTTTTATTTCTTATTGTCAACCCTTATTTTCAATTAAAAACTCTTTTATTTTAACCTTATTTCACGTGTATAAAGCCTTATTTTCGTATTTCTACTCATGAAGCCGACAGCACTGCCCTCTTCAACACATCATCGTTAGTGAATACATACTCACTCGTTTGGTTAATGCTGGCGTGGTTCATAAGCGTTTTAAGAGAGACGATATCTACTCCCGCTCGGATACACGCCGTAGCGAAACCGCGCCGGTTAGAGTGCGAGGAAGCACCATCAAACCCAGCTTCGCGGAAAAGTTTGAGCATTTTATGGGCCAACGCATTGGCGCTAAAGGCCGTATTCTTTTGGCTTACGAATAGATTTGGCACTTTCGTTACAGGCCTTTCAGCCAAATACTCAAGCAGCGCCTCTCGAAGTTCAGGGTGAACGAGATAGATAGCGTAGTTCTTTCGGTTTTTTACTATGTCTCGTCGTAGTTCCACTACTTCCTTCAGATTTCCACTTGTATCCAAAACATCATTTAAATGAAGACCGGCGATAGAACCGATGCGAGCTCCGCTACGCAATCCGAGAAGATATACCGCTTTATTTAACGAAGGTTGGCGCGAAGTCGCCAGAAATGAGAGGAATTGTCGATGCTCGTCGGGATTGAGAACTCTTGCTTTGCCTTGATTAGCCATTTATTCAACCTTTTCAATAAGTTAGAGAAGGGGAAACCAATAACAACATTTTTCCTTGTTTTAAGGATGTTATTATATATCCTTATTTAGGCATTATCAAATATTATATTAATATTTAAATCCTTATTTTTTTATAAATACAGGGCAGTTTGTAGACTAAATTTCATATTTTATTCTTTTACGCCTTTATTTACAAAATTTTAAGTCTTATTTATATATTTTCGGCGCAAGATTAACAACTCTTCAAAGGATTAATGGGCTAAGGTCCTTCTGTTAACCCGATTTATGGGGAACAAGCGTTGCTGCCTCTCGATCATAAACAAAATCCGTTATCGTGCCCTCGCGGATTCTTTGAGTAGTTTCGTCAATCACAGCTAACGGAACCAAGAACCATTCTCTCGGTCGCACAAGCTTTCCAAACCGATCTGGGATTTCTACACAGAATCAAACGTGAGAAAAACATAGAACCACTGTTTCTAGCTGTATGCCTTTACGTAAAGATCTTCGAGCACCGCTTTTAGTTGAGCTTCGTCCAGCACCGACAAGGTCGACCTGCCTGCCAGCATATCAAGGCTTTTCATGAAATCCCTAAACTTCTCGCGATTATACAAAACCCCTTGCTTCTTTTTCTCTTCGGAGATCAGAATTATGGTTTGTACGACTTCAGTCACAGCAGATGTAGTGTTTCTTTCTAACATTGAAGATCTGTAATCACTATTAAAAAGCAAGGACTTTAAAGTTTCATCCACATTTTCTGAGGAAATGCGCGAGCAAAGCTGATGAGACCACCATAAGCGACTCAACGAGTGCCTCCCCATAAGGCCTCGAGTATTACTCGCGAACCAATGATTAATTCGATGGTTCACGATGTTCGTGTCATCCTTTAAAGGCCACCGCTCAAGTGCGTAATTACGATACTGCTTAAGACTTAATGTCACCCAAAGCCTCTCGTCCGTCGCATTGATTTCACTGAGGTCTGGAAGCATCTGAGCAATCAACATACAGTTTTCAGCATCGTAATTTTCTTCTTGCCTCGAGCCATCGGGAAGACGCAGCGAAATCGAGTCATCAAACGTCACATCAAGGTCAACCTCTTTGACGGAATAAGTTGCGACCAAAGAATCATAGTCTCTAGCCAAGATATCAGTACCTGCCTTTGTTATGGCCCGTAGATGGTCGACGCTTTCCTGAGTTAGAACTTTAATCGTCATTGGCTAATCGCTCTTTTAATTCCTAGGTCTTCCATTAAATTTTGAGCAATCTTGTTCAATTCGTCAAAACTCGCCTGTTGAGGTAACGCTAATCCTTTTTCTTCCAGCTTATCCTCTAAACCTCGGGCCCAGGCTGATTCAACTTCCTCCCCACCGCGAGTCAACTCATCCAATGCGGCGACCATGCAGTCTTTATAAATACTCATGATTAAGTATGGCGTTACTTGAGGATCAGATCTCGCTTCGATAAAAAAATCATAGAACTTATCTCCCATACCTATAATTATGTATTCACCTTCCAGCTGAAATTCATATTGAAATGGCTTTAATTCGGACATTCTCTGAACGACTAAGAGAGATTCGAACTTCATTTTTTTGAAATCTAAATAGAGAGACTCGTCGTTCGTAGCTGCAAGAAGATCACCAGGCGCAATATCAAATCCTTTATCGCCGAACTCAGGGTGAAAGTTTAAAGACCTAAAACCCTCATATGATTTGAGTACAAAGACTCGAGGACTAAAAATAATACGACCGATATATTCTGAGGTAGATAACTCCAGAGTGCCTGCTTGTGCTGTTATTACTGCTTTCCTCCTCGAGGTTCCGGGACAAAATATTTCGAAACCAAATCCGGCGACCTTTTGATTTATCAAATTCAAAATAGCATCGTCGCTTAGCTGAAATCTGAATCTGACATTTAGAAGGTCCCCTGGCTCAAGGTCACCCTCTGGAACACTAAAAGCAACTTGAAACCCTGCATCTAGATAGTCGTTTGATAGGCCAAGTATCGGATAAGGGTAGGCCTGTGTACTCATGAGTCTCCCCCTTGCTCTTCAACCACCAATTTGGCTTCGAACTTATATCCGGCAAGCAACTCCCCCGCCTTGATCAACACTTCTTGTCGAGGTTCGTTACCTATTATCATCGTGATGCGATCACTCTTTCCACCGTCAGGGGAAAGTAACTGAACTCTGTCTCGACCTTCTTCACCAACCTTTTCAAGTATAAGCTGGTGCTCACCTTCTCCAGGATTATCGAAGAAGACTTTCATCTGATAGCCTTCGCCTTTCTCGGTTAGTATTCTTAAATTGTTAAGGGGTATGAATTTTGCTGCTTTGCTCGATTGCTTTCCCAAGCCAGTGACTAATCCCCTTCCTGGTCCTGGTACTGGCCCTGAATTAGACTTCTTCTTTCCCTTACCGCCCCGAGTCCCTTGACCCGTCATTGTGCTAGGATCACCATCAGCGTTTGGTTCGAACTGTCTGTTTTTAGTTGCTCGGATCAACGGTTTAGCTCTGGAAACAGTTAGCATCGAACTTCTTTCGGATCCCTCTCCAAGATCCAGGCTCGTTTGAGCAAACCAGTCTTTCAAGGTGTCGTCCCGCAACTCGTCCTCATGAGGCAACATCGCATATTTTTTGATGACTTCTCTAATGGAGTTAGTAAGCTTTGTGTAATCTCCCCATGCTTTTTTTCGCTCGTCTCCCTCTAGCCGATCAAACTCAAAGTCATCATGCCGAGGGTTTTCCACGCGCTTTAGCAACTCTGAGCCCTTTTTTCCTTCTACGCACACGAACATTTCAAACGACTTAGTCAATCGGAATCTTTCCAGCCCTTTAGGGTTATGCCGTATTAACATCCCCTCTTTTCTCGCAATAGCTACTCTTGTTCGCTTCTCAGCATCATCGTCCAGGATCTTTAAAAACCATTTATAAGACCCAAAACCCTGAATCTCCTGCGAAAATTCGTGAGTTGGGTCAACAACAGATTCCAAACTTTGGAAATTTGACAATATCCGATCAAAATCTATGCCATCTCTCTCAGAAGGTAATCGCTCTAAATATTCATAATATTTCTCTTTGCTGTTTTCGCGTGTAAGTAAAGACTCCCCGACAACGTCAACTACTAGATTCCCAGCTGCAATGGCGTAGTAAAAATTTGCGATCACAGTTATAACTATTTCTGGTAATTCACTTTTCCCCATCGAAAAGTATGGGATTAAAATGGTTGTTCCTGTCTGGCTATCTACATCTTCCCTAACCTTAAGTGCCCATTCTGGAATTTGTTCCTCTAGAAGAGGCGAACAATTTTCTTCCCAACCATAATAACCAGTGCCCTGTGTCGAATGATCGGTCTTAGGGTCTAAATGAGTCTGCAAAATGCTCTTTCCCTGAAACCTCTTTTCGACCGAGCCATCTTCACACTTCACGTAGGTAAGATAAAAAACAGTCCGGATATCACTCAAACTGAAGGGAGCTTTCGATCCATGACCATAGGATCCAAGCGAACCGTCTTCTTTTTGGCTAATCCCCGTTCCTTTAACTAAGGCCGACCAAGACCCTACGTTTCCGGAGGTCGGACCCAAAAGGCCTTTACTGTTATAATCATGAATTGCCAAAAAACGAATAGTTTTATCTTCTTCTATTCTTTTTAACGCCTTCATATAATAGCTTTTTGCGGAGTCGATTTTCTGTTCACTAGCCGATACAAGACAGGCTTCTATATGCTCCTTTATTGAGGTTACCGCCAGGAGGGACTCACGAGGAATTTCATAAATCTTGAATTGAACTCCGATTGGAGCAGAGGCATCAACCTTTGGAGCATCGAGAGAGTTCTGGATAACTTCCCTCACGGTAGAAGAGATTGGATACCCCTTAAAGTGATCGAGCGCACCATTGTTAAACCCTATATTTTCGCCACCCGCGTTAGGAGGAAACTTCCATTTAATCTGATTGGACATTTAATCCACCTTTGCACACAAAATTTGGTTATTAATCTCAGCAATTATGGCTTTGACAGTTCCAACCGAGACCGCGTTTCCGATCATTTTCAAAAGATCTTTCTTCATAATACCGATTGGCATCAATAAGCGCTCCGGATCATATCCTTGCATCAAAAGACACTCAGTTTCAGAAAGTCTCCTTAAACCAAAATCGTCAAAAACAAATGGCACATTGTGTCCCCCACCTCCCATATTAGCGGTCAGAGTTGGACACGAGTTCAACGGACATGATCTTGCTATAATTCTTCTTATTTGGAACAAACGCTCTGATCCATTTTTTTCAGCTTCCGCGGAGATGAGCTTAAAATATTTATTATCCTCACGCAGATAGTACTCATCATCTAACTTTTGGCTCCTATCAACCAATTGAAACAAGTCTTTCGAAGGCGAAGCTGGGATCCTCTGAAAGTCAAATGGGTTGTTACGCAGGTGCGATTCATGGACGCAAACAACGAACAATCTTTCTCTTCTCTGTGGTGTTCCGCCGTAAGTAGCACAGCTAAGTACTTGGGCATGTTTCTCTTGAACCCAATAACCAGCAAACCGCATTTCGTTTAGCACCGTGCTGAGTAAGGCTCCATTGTCAAAAGATTTTATAATCGGAACATTTTCAAGCAATACAACTTTTGGTGGACTAGGCATAAGGTCAATAACACGGGGAATATCAAAAAACAGCTTCCCTCTAGGATCGTCGAATGCTTTAAACTCTCCGCCAGCTTGCGAAAAAGATTGGCATGGAAACCCCGCAGTAAGCAATTCGATATCTTTCGGTAGTTTTGCTAGATCTTCCGCTCTGAGGTCACTAATTGACTTTCGATTTACCACGATATCTTGGAAATTCTTTTCCAACAAATCGCAACACAACGGTTCAATCTCATTCGCCCATATAGTCTTGTAACCAAGCGCTTCTGTGGCAAAAGCGAAGCCGCCCATTCCCGCAAATAATGCAACATGATTTTTCAAACCATTAAATCCTTTTCATAACGAGATATATCTAAAGTCTTACCCAGCTTGGGTAGTATAGCTTCATATGACTGACCAGTGCCCTTTAAACCCAAATGAAAATAGTCTTTCTTGCCTTTCGAAGCTTCATTTAAATGGATAATGACTTTTTTTAGAGCGTCCCAAGGAATGTCATAATGCACCTTTGACCCTACCAACCCTAACAATAATCGACCACCATTCGCCCTCCAAAAATCCTCCATCTCTTTGGGAATCGAAAACCAGTACTGCTGGTCTTCACGCTGATATCTCTTCGACGCGACAATGAAGATTGACTGACCCATTTGATCGGTAAAATGCGACTTCGAGGCAGTAATTTTGCCAAGCACCCCTGTTTCTTTCTCTAAGCTAGAGACCATAGCGGCCTTGTACCAAGCTGTAGACGAAACCATTTCATCGAACAGAATTTTAGTGCTGTCCTGAGAAACCAGATCTTCCGTAATACTCTGAGAATACTGAGCCTCATTTATTACATTTGTTATCAAATTGCTTAGCTCATCCAGCCTTGTGTAGTCCCGAGGAATCAGAATCGAGCGCAAGCCCTCGCTTGCAGGCCCACTTGATAACTCTCCTACGGCACCAACAAGTGACAGCAAACTACCTATTCCAATGACCCCAATACGATCATCAGCTCTGCTTCCGCGAATTTGAGATTCAAGGTCTCCAGTATCAAACCGACCCACAACGAGTAAGATACTTGGAGAATCCTTAAGGTTTCGCTCAACTCTGAGCCTCTCTGCATATCCGAGCAAGACATCGGTGGAAATTCGAAAAGCATCGGTTGTTTTGCATTCAACCACGATATCGCTATTCTCAGACCGCCAATACCCATCAAATCCGATGGCATTCTTTTTACCTTGATAGAGCCCATACTCCACCGAAAAACCGATTCGCTCGCCCAAGTTGTTGACCAAATCTTGGAAAACGCGTCCGTTCGTCTGCGTAGACAGCAATATCCGCGTGAGAGCCTCTATCTCTGTCAATCCAGCAGCTCTTAGGTGCCGTCGCAACTCTAAGGATGCACTACTATTGTCTCTGAGGTTAGCAGCTTGTAGCGACTCTAGAAATTTAGATGCGTCATATTTTTCCAATTCATCTTGACTCAAAAATCACATCCTTTTAATTAAATTCTTTAAAACCTCTACTTCACCTAATCTCCTGGTCCTTAGAAACATTTCTACCTTAAGAGCATCTTTTAAGTCTTAGAGCCAATGTTCCTTTTCTAACAGCTTGGGCATTGCGGATTGTTTTAATCAAGAACATCTCGGACCAGTGAGGATTTATCTGCCCAAAGCCTCTAGTGCTTGATTCAAGTAGCGCCCAGTTTCACAACCCGTAAAATTCTCACCTTTCGGAGTATGCTCTGGGCAATAGGATTGATTTAGCAAGAAGTCTTTTATTTCAATTAATGTTGGCTCGACCCAGCTTGTGTCAGCTTCATAAGGAAGAATTGAGGCGTTGAATTTCATCCAAGCAATGTTTGGGTCCTCGTCTATTAGCATTCCGTCTACATTTTTATGCTGAGCATCTACATAAACGAAATAGCCTGTATCCGAAACTTCAAAACCTTTTCTTCGAGCAATCCAGACATACATGTCCATTTGCCGCTTGTATCCAATCTTCCAAGGATCGTTCAAAGAAGAAGGCTTTACCTCGTAATTATTTGGGCTACGCGTTCCTTGTGCCTGACTCTTATAATCGACGATGTGAATCTTTCCTGTTTCAGTGTTT
>Ga0206125_10002827_pt1 | contig 17595 bp, 16 predicted proteins | sample Helgoland_Spring_4_FD_148598 | JGI IMG/M metagenome (GOLD analysis project Ga0206125, IMG submission 148598) | Pelagic subsurface seawater microbial communities from Kabeltonne, Helgoland, North Sea - Helgoland_Spring_Bloom_20160331_1 | ecosystem: Environmental > Aquatic > Marine > Epipelagic ... | reverse complement strand
ACGGCAACTACTACGGCAACTACTACGGCAACTACTACGGCAACTACTACGGCAACTACTACTGAGACATCTTCGGCAACTACTACTCCGACCTCTACGGCAACTACTACGGAAACTACTACTGAGACATCTTCGGCAACTAGAACTCCAACTACTACGGCAACTACTACGGCAACTACTACGGCAACTACTACGGCAACTACTACGGCAACTACTACACCTAATTGTAATGGGACATATAATTGTAATACAGCTAAAAGTAAAAGTAACAGTGACAGATCAATATTAAATATAACTACAAAATCGTTTATTATTGCAATTTGTTCAATATGTTTAGTGTTTATAATAGTTGTAATAGTATTAATAATAAAAAAAAAAAATAATCATAGAACGAATGTAATACCATCGGATTTATCTATAACAAATCCGGTTTATGATTCAACTTTGACTAGACACGAAATGTATCAAGATATATCTCCTCGAAACTCTATGTATCAAGATGTAGATAAAGCCTATAATAATGAATATATACAAGTATTAGAAAGTGATATATAGAAATTTACGTGTGACTTTGTAAATGATTGAATTTGCATTTTGTGAGAAGGATTTTTTTAAAAATTGAATTGATTTAAAGAGTATAATTCATATTATCAATATGACATCTGCGTCCGTGCCTAAAAATAGCTATATGTTATGGTTAAAAGAAAATAGAGACAATATTAAACAAATGTATTTTTCGAATTATACACCAACAATTGACCTAAATGGTAAGAAAATAAATGTGCAAACAGTATTACTTAAAAAAGCCGGTGAAATATGGCGCACTATTGATACAGATATTAAAGAAACATATAATACACGGTTAACCGAACTAAAAATAAAATCATTATTATCAACGTCAGTTGTTGACATATACGACGAAGTTAAAGAAGCTGAAGACAATGACGACGATGAAACCGAATTATTCTTAGTAAAAAAGAAAATATATTGTCCTAATAAATGTGGTGAATTTAGAAAAACATTAGATGGAATGTATTCTCATTTAGGTTTAAACGAAAATGCCACTGATAATTGTTCAAAAAAACAGACAATTAGTAAAAAACAAGCTTACAAAAAGGCATTAGAGAAATTATATGATGGATCGAATGGATCGAATGGATCGAATGGATCGAATGGATCGAATGGATCGAATGGATCGAATGGATCGAATGGATCGAATGAATCAATAGATTTTTCACAATATTTAAAAAAAACGAAAGAGTTACCACCACCATATGAAGTTAAACAAGTGGTTCAAGCTAAACGAAAAGCTATACCTAAAGCTGTAAAAACTAGTGTATGGAATAAATATATTGAAACCGATGATCCAAACAAATTAATCGGTAAATGTTTTGTTGGATGTGGAAGTGAAATTACAATTGCTAATTTTGAAGCCGGTCATGTAACTGCATATTCTAAAGGTGGTTCTGATAAAGTAGACAATTTAAGACCTATTTGTGGCACGTGTAACAAAAGTATGGGAACAATGAATTTATTAGAATTTAAAGAGACCTATGGCCTGGGCCTGGGACCTGGACCAGGACCAGTCCCTAAATCTGAAGAAGTGTTAACCGAAGAACAATTAGAAGATAAAATCAATACGTTAAAAGGCAAAATTGTTACTATTACTAACGAAAATGATGTATTAAATATTACACACTCTAAAGAAACTCTTGAATTAGATAAATGTGAATCATACAAGCAATGTATTAAAGAAATTATTAGTGGGGAACATTCTAAAATACACTCTAAAAATAGTATTGTTGAAGAACAACTTGTGAAATTAAAACTTCAAATTGCCGATTTGAAAACAAATTTAAAAGAAGCTATTTCTATCATAAATAATTCGATTATGGAACATACTATTAAATTAACCGAAAATAACACGAAATTTATGGAGTATCAAAAGAATATCGAATCTATTAAAAATAAATTAGGATTCAATAAAATTTATTTAAACGATATTAATATTGAAAAACAACACTATGAATCACAATTAGAAGCAATTAATAAACAAAAAACAGACGAACATAATAGTATGATAGAAAAACTTGAATTAGAAATCAAGGAGGAAATTAAACAAGACCAACTACGTAAACAAATTAAAGAACGCTTATTACAAGAACAACTTACTAAACAAGGAGATTTAATTAATTTAATTAGTGAAGCTTAAATAAAAACTAAACTAAACTTTTAAAAAAAGTTTTAACAAAAAAAGTTTGTTTTTGGTCAACCTTTTTCCTAAAAAGGTTTTTTTTGGTCAACCTTTTTCCTAAAAAGGTTTTTTTTGGTCAACCTTTTTCCTAAAAAGGTTCTTTTTGGTCAACCTTTTTCCTAAAAAGGTTTTTTCTTAAAAAGGTTAAAATTGATTTAAAAATAAATTTTTTTATTAAAAATAACAATAACGTATGTTTACTAAAGAAGACCTTTACGAACTAGAATTATCATTAAGTAATGCCGAATCAAAAGATGTTATTAGAGCGCTGTTACTATTTGTTGTGACTATAATTATATTTTATTCAGTATTCTATTGACCTATTGACTCCATCGGGATTCATTAAATGGAGCTACTTTCGGCAAATTATGTTTGTAACGTGCTGCCTTCAAGTCAATTGGATCAAATCTATCAGTATCTCGATTTCGCGATTCTTCATCATTACACGATTCATCAGGTTTAGGCCCATAACAATTTGCTCCAAAATGATATTCACTATTAGCAAAATAACCACCATTTACACCTGGAACCCCACATTGATATTTAGTATTACTATTTTTTTGTAATTTTTCCCAAGCATCTTTTTGGGTTGGATAAAGTGCTAATTGACCGTCACTCCACCCATAACTACACCAATTACCACCACCTTTATATGCTTCTATTACTTCTGATAAAGTTGCTAATCGTGCATTATGAGCTCTACACGCACCTTGAGCGTCTTCATAATTAAATACATTATCTCTTAAATGAAATACTTGTTCTTTTTCTGATGAATAATCACCCGAATAACCACTAGGACCACTAGGATAACCCCCATCATTTTTATCACTTAGTGTGTTAAAAAGGGAGTCTGATAGAATAAAATAGGATATTATTATAAATATAATAATAAATAGAGATATTACTATTACAAAAATAGAACTATTATTTTTCATTATAATATATATTTATATTTTTATATTTTTTTATAAAATAAACAATAAGCATTTTCTGTAATTAAAGATTCGGTATTTAGTTTAATTACACTTGTATCATCAAATTTATACCAATTATCATTATTTTTACAAAATGAATAATAATGTCCCGAATTAATAGTTCCTATATGATTAATAATACCAAATAACGAAAATTTAGATTTGTGTTTCTCATACCCAACACAATAGTTCATTAAGTCTAATTTATCTACGGGACAATCTATCAATTTATTAATTTTTCGCCCATTATTATCAAACCTTTTTAGATGAATAATTAATATATTAGGAAATTTCCATATCATCAAATTTTTCTCTATATCATAATATTTACCGTCGGTATCATGTTTCCATTTATTATCACCATCTAATATTTGTGTATTAGTGAATAAATCAAAACAATCATAAATAGATGGGGTTTCTATATCGCGATTTATTGGGAGACTAAACGTACATATAGCATCATAATTGTAAGAATGTATATCTTGACCGATTACTTTAATATGGGACACAGTTTGACCGTAAAATATATCAATAATTTCTGAATATTGATTTTTAAAATAATTTTTCCATTGTTTCATAGCATCATATGCCATTTTATCTAAATCATTAACAATTTTACCAGTTATCGAAATATTAACTTTATGTTTTAATTCCTCATGAAGCGAATCTATAAAGAATACTAAAAATTCTTGAACGTCATTTTGCCTATTAAAATTAAACATATAATTATTTTTATTGGCACTAATTATAACCGATTTAAAAAAACTAAGGGGTGTGATAATACAGTTTTCTTCATTTACACCATTAATAAGTCTTATCCATTCTTTAGTTAGAATCATATTATTATTTATTTGTTTGCTCATATTTTTTTGTAAAAATAAGGTATTCATGAGATGTGTTTTTAATAAACATTGGATAGTGGAATTTAACCAACAGGTATTCCCAAAATTTTTAAATCCACATAATCCTAATTCATCCATATAATATATAATTAATAAGTATTTAAGAAAAAAGCTTTAAATAAAAATAATACTAATACTATATGACTTCCCCATCCGATTCTATACAACGCATTGATACTAATATTAATATAATCAATCAAAATGTAAATAACATTTATTCAATGCTGAATATCATAAGTAATTCATTGATTATTAATCAAATGAATGATATTCGGAGACCTAGATTAAATCCATCACGGTTTACTACGCCACTCCACTATACAAGTGTCCCTACAAATAGTGTCCCTACAAGTGTCCCTACAAGTGTCCCTAATCCTTTAGCTAATTTATTTTCATCTATGTTTAGAAATGAGGGTGGTCCAAGTGGTCCAAGTGGAATAGCTATGGGATTTGGAAATATGGATATATCTGTGTTACGGCCATCTGGACCAGAACTAGGATCAGAACAAAATATAGTAATAAGTCATCACAATATATTTAATAATACTAAAATTAAATTAAAAACATATAATCAACAAGACGGAATTGAATTAGACCAGTGCACCATTTGTTTGGCAGATATCGAACATAATCAAATAATACGAGACATAAATAAATGTAATCATTGTTTTCATATAGAATGTGCTGATAAATGGTTTGAAGAACATATTACTTGTCCTCATTGTCGTCAAGATATCAGAATTGAAATGGTGGATTAATATATTAAAAAATTGAATATTAATAATTAATAAAATAAATAAATAAATAAATAATGGATCCAGATAAAAAACTCAAATCATACATTAAATACAAATTCAGAAAAATAGAAAAATATTATGAAGTAACTAGTTCCGAACCGTATGATTGTGATAAAGATGGACAAATTAATGAACTGTATATTTCCAGTGGCGAAAGTTTTTTAGATTATAATTTATCTTACATCGTTAGCTCTAAAAAACAAGATGTTATTGACACCATCAAAACAAATGGTTACAGCTTAAATGGAACTACCTTTTATTATAATCATATTAAATTAGATGCACTTAGTCCTTAATCTCGTTGAACGTCTTGTTGGTTGTGGTGGTTGTGGTGGTTGCAATTCTTCAATATTGTCTATTTGACTTTGGACACTTTCAACATCATATTCTTCTAAGATATCATAATCACTAATAACTGAGTCTTTATCTAATTCTGTATCTAATTCATTGTCAATAACTAAATCAGTCTTATTTTTAATAATTGGTACCAATGGCCATTTTTCCTTATATTCTTTTAATGCCATGTCTCTAATTGTTTTTTGTAAGTGTGTAGTGACCGCAATATAGTTCATTCTAAATGATGGCGTTTCGGAAATATATTTACATTCTTCCATAAATCGTTTATTATAATAGGATTCAAAAGATATTGGTGCTTTTTTTTTATTTGATTCGATAATATTATTAATCATCTCGGGAGTCATCGGAAAAAACATTTTAATATATAATATAATATAATCTTTAAATAAATTTGATTTGATTTAATTTAATATATTAATACATTAACATATTTGATAATGCCACCAAAATTTAGGATTAACTACAATAGTTCCAATTTGAGTGCTAATGGTGCTAATGGTGCTAATGGTGCTAATGGTGCTAATATTAGAGAAGATGTTGAACCATTAGAATACGATAAACATTTTACTAAGAAAACACTTGGATTTCGCACTAAAAATAGTAGCTATTTTAAGGCAATTGTTTCATTTATGTGTAATGTAATTGATACTGCCAATTTTAAACTAACAAAAGAAGGCATTAAAATTAAATCTATGGATAAAGCTCATATTTCAGTGATCGAGTGTTTTATTCCCGCAGAATTTTTCAGCAACTATACTTTTTGCGATACTGAATCTCGTGCTATTACATTAGGACTTGATATTAGTATTTTAATGAAAATTCTTAATCATTTAAGTCATAGTGATGACCTTATCTTTAGTTACAATACTGATTCACTCGATATCAGTTTTATTAATAAAAAATATCAGAAATTCTACAGCATTAAACTTATGGATATTGATAGTGATGATTTATATATCCCAGGGTGTCCTACTGTAACTGGCATTAATATTGAATCTAAATATTTTCAAGCAATTATTAGAGACTTCACTGACATTGGGGAAAATGTGCGATTTATTATTTCGAAAGAACGGAAGAACCAAGATGAAAATCAAAATATAGAACTTGAATGTGCTGGTGATATGACTGGACTACGAATGGTTCTATGTAATGATGATTTAACTTTATCTAACCTACAAGACATTAGTTTAGAGTTTTGTTTGAAAAATCTAGAATTATTTGCGAAAGGAGCTAATCTAAATAAATACGTTAATTTAGAAATTGATAGTAATTACCCACTTAAAATGTCGTATAAAATTATGGAAACTGGCTACATTAACTACTTCTTGGCACCACGTATCGAATAATATTAGGTCCATACAGGTTTTCCATCTGTCCCCCGTTGAACCCACGGACCCAAACCATCTTCATATTCGTAATCGTCTAATGCTTCGTCTTCTTTAATGCTATTATGTTCGTCACGTGCCGAATAAATAAATATCCAATACAGCAACAATTTTTCTTGAACTTCAATCGTTGTTTGCAATACCTGTATGTTACTATCTCCAAAAATAACAATACATTTCCGAATCTTATCTATTATTGTATATGTGTTAACCATTTTTTTACATTGACACCACCAACTCCAATAACATGTCCAATCTGCCCCTCACATGAATATCTAACTTCTTTTTTCCAACCTTGAGTAGCTTGTTGTGTAGTCGCCATTGTATAATCCGTTAATCAACCGTGGGTTTTCAAATCAATTTTATAAACTTAAAAAAGTTTATCTAATAAACGAATCAACTATATAAATACTTGAAAACCGTTTAGTTCCTCCCATCGTTCAAATCCATTTATTGGGTCATTGTTTATAATTGGAAAGAATATTCCATTACGTCTTATAAATACACTTCGAAAATTTGAAAAGTGGTGGCTATTTGTGAATTTATAACTATAATTATCTACTTTTAAATTATCATTTATTATATCGTAGTATAATCTGCCAAATTGTCTTGGAACAAAACTGCCGGGATCATTGTGCTCTATATAATTACGACAAATCCGAAAGTCGGTATTATCATTCATTATTTTTAGTAAAGCGTCATTAACACCAGTCTTATAATATTGTTTTCGTATTGCTTTACTAAATGGTGTTCTATATAATTTCATATATGATTCTTGTCTCGTATCATTTAGTAACATCATAACTATTGGATGCTTTACCCCCTCAAATTCATACACTATTTTTAAAATAATCTCATCTGGTATATTTCCAATTATAGAAAGTAAATTCCAACACAAATCCATTGGTGTCATATTACTTTTTAAGCAACGTAATATCACAAAAAACAAAAATCAATTTTAAAATTATTTGTTTCTACATTATAAACATAGTATTTATACACTTAAACATATTAATAGTAAACAAACCATAATGTGTGGAATTTTATATTATAAAGTTTTTAAAGATGATAGTAATATAGAAAGGTTTACAAACGCATTTTCAAAAATACAACATCGTGGTCCTGACCATTCAGGATTTAAAATATTACATTCAAAAGTTTTAAACGGTTGGACACAAGATATATTTTTAGGGTGTCATCGATTAGAAATTACTAATCCTACATATGCTGGTAATCAACCATTAGAACTTGATAATATTATACTCATTTGTAATGGGCAAATATTTAATTATATAGAATTAGCAGAGTTTTATTCAATACCTATAGAATCTATTAGAACTGATGTGGACATTATTTTACATTTATATATAAAAGGTCTTAGTATAAAAGAAATATGTAGGAAATTGGATGGTGTTTTTGCGTTTGTGTTGTATGATAAAAATACTGATTCTACCTTTATTGGAAGAGACCCTATTGGTATTCGCCCATTATTTTGGGCAAGAAACAATCAAGATAAAAATGTTGTATCAGTATGTAGTGAAATAAAGGGATTTGATACACTACGTTTACAATCAAAAATTAATATTGAGGTATTCCCTCCAAACTATTGTTATTCTGTAGTTGGTAATGATACGCCTGGTATCCAGGAGGAATATTCTGATATTTACAAGTCCATAGATAGTAAATTATCTTCAAATTATGATTCTAAATATACCGAGTTGCTGCCGGCGGCGTTGCTTCACTTGGTCGGTGATGGTGGCTCTGTTGGAGGAGAGAGCAACAGCAGTAGAAGTGGCATTGGTATTGGCATTGGTATTTGTAGTGAGGTGTCGCCGATCATCGGTGATAACATAGATGTCCCCACAAACACCAGTCAGGTATCTGGGTTAGATGACGTTACAATACTATCAGAAGTTTCAAAAGTATCTATATTAGATAGTGATGGTAAATTTAATAGTACACATGGTGTCGAATTTGGTAGAGTGGGTGTAAATTACAAATCTGGTTTAATTCGCGAAATACATAATAATATATACGATTTATTAAAAAAAGCAGTTATTAAAAGAATTGATAATAGTGATAAACCAGTTGCCTTTTTATGTAGTGGTGGCATTGATAGTTCTATTATTTTTTGTATAGCACGAGACTATTTAAAAACGCAAAACCGAGTATTACATGCGTTTTCTATGAAATTTGATGATAATAATGGAACGTGTTACGATGATTTTTATGCTAAAATATTAATGAACCAATATCCGGATGATGGCAGTATTAAATATCACTCCGTTTCATTTACTTGGGACCAAGTAATTGAGGTGATCGAAAAAATACCTAAGATATTAGAAACATACGATCCTAATACTATTCGTGCAGCGATTCCAATGTATCTATTAGCAGAATATTTAAAAAAAAATACTCCATTTAAAGTTTTTTTATCAGGTGAAGGCGCCGATGAATTATTTATGGGATATAACTATTTTAAACAAGTGCCTAATGAAATCGAAGCAAATCAAGAATCGATGCGTTTATTAAAAAATATCCATATGTTTGATGTGTTACGAGCAGACAGAACATTTAATGCTAATGGACTAGAATTAAGAGTTCCTTATTTAGATTTAGATTTTATAGATTATGTTATAACTTTACCAGGTAGTCTTAAAATGTATGTGAATAACATCGAAAAGGCTTTGTTAAGAGATTGTGTTATTGACAAACATCCTGAATTGGTTGCGAGTCGTATTATTGGTCGCGAAAAAGAACGATTTTCCGATGGGTGTGGTTTTAATTATATCCCAAAATTATTAAATTATATTTGTGAAAAAAAAGGTACTATGTATGATAAATCACTTCATTTAAATGAAAAAGAGAAAATAGAAAAAGAATATTATTTAGAATTATTTGAAAAATATTATGGAACTAATAAAGGTCATCTTATAATAAAGCGTGAATTACCAGGTTGGTGTAATAATGACGCAAAAAATGTTAAATTAATAGAACCAGTCGATCATAGATAAAGACTATTATTATTTGTAGAGGTAGACAAACGAAGTGGATATTACCATAAAATGAAAAAGATAAAATAAAAAAAGATTACTATTCAAATGTTAACAATACAATTGTATCACAATAAAACCACACGGATTATCTAAGTATATTAGTGATAAAATAAAAACAGCAATACAACAAGTTCACCAGTTGAACCTTGAACTATTGTAGAATTAAATTAATTTAATTAAATTTAATTAAATTAAATTTAATTAAATTTAATTTATTTTATAATACTATTGTAATGACAAGCTCTCATAAATCGGTCTTTGATTGTGAAAAATATTCTCATATTGGCATTATAGATGGACTGTGTAATGAATATGATGATATGGATAACACTAAAATTAAACTTTTGATGCATAATGTTAATTTTGCTAATACCAATATACGCAACAAGATTGCATTAAAAGAAAAAATTATTAATTATTTAATAAAAAATAGTAAAGATTTCTTAAAAGGAAAAAAATCTGTTACTAAAAAAAAAATTAATAAAGAAGTTATACATTATTTAGATTTAGCATTACAATTTCATGTACAAAAAGAAGATTTAAAACATTTAATTTTAATTTATTTTTCCTCTATTGAAAAAAAAGACATTTTATTAAATAAAGCTAAATTAAGAAAACATGTATATTTAGATTTTGGATATTCTAGTAAACATTTCGCAGGAAATAACTTTAAAAAAGAACGGCTCCCATCATCTGAATATAATACTAATAGTTATCCAAAAAGAGCGAAAAGTGCGAATGGGAGAACTAGTAGTAGTTCACGTAGAAGAACTAGTAGTTCTCCAAAAAGACGACATAGTGCTCATTTTGGTGGTAGTTCACGCAAAAAAACTACTAGTTCTCCGAATGGGAGATTAAGTCGCGAAGAAGTCACATACACCGGTGCAGCACATATAGACGAAATACTTAATTTTTTTGATGAATATGAAATGACTTATATACATATGAATGAAGATGTAATAGACAATCTTGATGTATTTACAAAAAAATATGGTTATTGGGTATCTGAAATAAAAAAATTACAAAAAAAAGAAACAGTTTCTATAATTGATACTAACTTCGTAAAACGTTTAAATATAGAAAACATATTAGGAGTAATAATACCTAATTCAGTAACCAGCATAGAAAATCATTCTTTCCGTGAATGTAGTTCGTTACAAGAGGTGGTAATACCTAACTCAGTAACCAGTATTGGAGACGGGGCTTTCCAATTATGTATTAAGTTACAAGAGGTGGTAATACCCAACTCAGTAACCAGTATTGGAAACTGGATTTTCAATGAATGTAAATCATTACAAGAGGTGTCGATACCCAACTCAGTAACCAGTATTGGAGCAGGGACTTTCCAAGATTGTATTAAGTTAAAAGAGGTGAAGATACCCACCTCAGTAACCAGTATTGGAAGGGTTGCTTTCCATGGATGTGGTTCGTTGACGGCCGTGCCGATACCCACCTCAGTCACCAGCATCGGAGAGGGTGCTTTCTCTCACTGCAACTCGTTAAGGTATGTATCGATACCTAAATTAGTCAGTATCAGCGCTACAACTTTCTTGTATTGTAAATCGTTAACAGAGGTTTCGATACCCACATCAGTCACCAGCATCGGAGATCATGCTTTCTATGGATGTAAAAATTTACTTGAGGTGTTGATACCAGAATCAGTTACCAGCATTGGAAAGTGGACTTTCAATGAATGTAAATCATTACAAGAGGTGTCGATACCCGCATCAGTAACCAGTATTGGAAACTGGGCTTTCAATGAATGTAAATCATTACAAGAGGTGTCGATACCCAACTTAGTAACCAGTATTGGAGAGGGTACTTTCCAATATTGTATTAAGTTAAAAGAGGTGAAGATACCCACCTCAGTAACCAGTATTGGAGGGGGGGCTTTCCATGGATGTGGTTCGTTGACGACCGTGTCGATACTCACCTCAGTCACCAGCATCGGAGAGGGTGCTTTCTCTAACTGCAACTCGTTAAGGTATGTATCGATACCTAAATTAGTCAGTATCAGCGCTACAACTTTCATGTCTTGTAAGTCGTTAACAGAGGTTTCGATACCCACATCAGTCACCAGCATCGGATCTCATGCTTTCTATGAATGTACATCGTTAAACAAGGTGTTGATACCAGAATCAGTTACCAGCATAGGAAGTTATGCTTTCGATGGATGTACATCGTTAAAAGAGGTGTTGATACCAGAATCAGTTACCAACATCGGGAAAAGTGCTTTCTGGAGAGGAACAGACATAATTAAAATTTAATTTCATTTATTACATTTTTAAATGTTCATTATTTATATTTTATGGTGGTAATAATCTAATATATTGACTAATACACCCCATATGATAATATTAAAATATTATTCTCGTTCATTTTTTCAACTATTTGTTTAATATATTTTGGTTCTTTGGAATAGAATAATCTTTATATTTCTATCAATCATTTTCATACATATTCATACTATGGTCTATACTTTCTATTATTTTTCTTTTGTAAAGGATATTAAAATTGATTTGTAACATATAATTACCATTTTTGTTAAGCTTAATAATAAAATGGTAATTATAAACACTGTTTCAGGTGATTTATTAGATGCTAAAGAACCTATATGTCAACAATGCAATTGTCTCACAATAAAACCACACGGATTATCTAAGTATATTAGTGATAAATATTCGTGGGCTGATCCATATACAACTCGACCAATAAAAACAGCAAATACCACGAGTTCACCCGATGAACCCGGAACTATTGTAGAATTTAAGAATCCATTATATCCCGATAATATAGTTTTATGTTTTATGGCTCAATGGTGTCCTGGTAAACCATATGATTATAATAAATATTATCCATCTACCCCGTGTGGGTCAAAGGATAATTATAGTAATCGAAAAAAATGGTTTCAAGAATGCTTATATATATTAGATGAAAATAAGTATGATACCGTAGCAATGCCTTATGGTATTGGATGTGGTCTTGCGGGAGGAAAATGGGTAGAATATAAACAAATGATTGAGGAATGTAAAACTAAAATAGTTATATATAAATTAGATACATGTAGTTAACATTGTTTATCATTGTTGATAATTAATAAAATTTTTTATATTGTTATTGTATATGAGTAAAAAAATAAAATTTAGAATTGTAAAGAAACATGTTCCTAAACCAAATTGGTTAGTAGATAATTTTAAAGATCGTAAATTTAATATAATCGAAACAGTCAAACAAGGCGATTGTTTTTTTGATAGTATTCGATTAGCATTACCACCTAATTTAACAAAATCTGTTCGAGAACTTAGAGAAATGTTAATTCCATATATTACTGATACTGTATTTAATCTTCATCGAACAATATATTCCAATGGTAAAACTGATCACGATAGAGAAATTATGCGAGAATTCCGTTTTTTTGATGATCGTAAAATAAACACGATTGACAAATATAAAGCATTCGTTTTACACAATAACTTTTGGGCTAATTCATGGGCGATTTCTATTATTGAGACAGAATTACACATTAAAATAGTTATATTAAGTGAATACGCTCATATAAATGGTCGAAATATTTTAGTCTGTGGCGATTTTGAAATTGACCCCCTAAATTCAGGTGGACCTAAATGTAAGATATGTGGAATGACATTTGACGATAAAGAATATTTAGATGAAAAATTAGTTAATTCTAAGACAACCAACATTTATAGAAATGTATTATTAAATCACGGCCATATCATAGACAGTTTAAATGGTAATGCTATTGAAGTTCTAAAACGGAAATACGATACGATTAACAGATCCGACCATAAATTTGAAGACCCAGTCGAGTCAACAAAAGAATATAAACCGAAGGGATTTATTGTAGTAACTTATAATGGAAATCATTATAGATTAGTTAGTTATAATGGAACGTCATTTTTCAAATCGGTAAATGAATTACCCTCAAAATTAGTGGGTATGATGAAACGTCAATGTAGCAACACCGGATTATATAAACGAATAAAAGAACTCCAACAAACGCCGCTAAAATCAAAACCTACACCAGAACAATACTGTCCTAAAATAATTATAAAAAAATCATGCGTTAAACTGAACCAATGCGGATTTGTTAATGGCAAATGTACTAAAAAGGTAAAAACTGGTAAAACTATTATTGTTAGAGTTAAAGAACCTATAAAACCTAATAGTAAAGATTCGTGTAAAACAAAAAAATATCCGTCTAAATGCGTTGAATATCTCGATTATAAACAACTTAAAAAAGACTGCAAATTTAAAAAACAAACCCAAAAATGTCATTGTCCTTCGCAAGTAACCGAAAATAGAAAACCTAAACAATGGGATGTTGACTGTTAAAAGTTAGAAAAGTTTAGTTTTCTAAAAATGGTTTTTTTGGATTCCCCCCCTCAAAAAAGTGATGCTGATATTTATGCTATTATATAATAGCTATAAGAAATAAAAAGTATAAAAATTATAAAATTGATTCATTTCTTATTAACTTATTTTTATTTAACATATCACATCTATTATGACTAATACCATAGAATCGCCCGATGGTGGTGTGAGTCCTACTGGATCATTCAATATGATATGTAAGGCGTCGAAGAACTGTCCCACATGGTGTTCACGAGCTGTGGAGGTTGCTGCTACAATGATCGGTCATTCACTGGTTGTTACAGAAAGCAGTGACGCTGACGACTCTATTGTTCTCACAATAAATGGACACCCCATCCGAGGGTGTGAATCGATTGTCGGTTATCTGCTAGATGTTGGGGGCGTTTCAGTTGCGATGACACCGGGTGTACAGCATTGGCTGAGCTGGCGTCGATCTACAGACATGTCCACAGCAATCAAACACTTAGAGTCATCCGTATCTAGAGACAGCTTTTTGACGGGAAGTGTCTGTACCAGTGCAGACATTATCGTTGCAGCATGGGCTGCAAGTGATCCATCCAGCGAGACACTGGCACCAAAGGTGGAAGCTTGGATCAAGTCGGCGATAGGAGATGTCCCCTTAGCAACCACAACCAAGAGAATAAGTTGTAGGGTTGTTAGTGATAGGGTTGGTTTCGGAAAATGTGTCAAAAATGTGTGTTCTACTAAACCAAAAGTGACGTCAACACACGGCACTTGGGGTAGTACCGGGGATGTATATTACATCACCACTGCAATCAATTACACCAACGGGGACCCCCATGTTGGTCACGCATACGAAGGTATCACTGCAGACACAATTGGACGGTACCATAGAAACTATGGTCGCGATACTTTCTTCATGACCGGCACAGACGAACATGGAAAAAAAATTGTAGAATCTGCAGAGAAAAAAGGAGTGTCACCAATCGATGTTTGTAACGAGTACGCCGACAAGTTTCAAGATTTGAATGCAAGGCTATGTGTCAATCCCGACTTTTTCATTCGTACCACCATGGAGGCACACAAGAAATCTGCACAAGAGCTATGGAAGATTTGTGCCACCAAAGGCGATATGTTCTTGAACTTTTACGAGGGATGGTATGACGTTGGTGAAGAGGCCTTTGTCACGGATTCCGAGGCAGAGGGACTCAACTACAAGGACAAATCCGGGCGGGCGCTAGATAAGATGAAAGAAGAATCATGGTTCTTTAAGATGTCTAAATACGGGGATCGGTTGATCAAACACATTGAAGAGAACCCAGTGTGTATTCAGCCAGAAGAATATCGCCAAGGCATCCTAAAACGGTTGAAGGAGAATCCCCTTCGTGATCTTTCGTGCTCGCGCACTACGTTCAAGTGGGGGGTTCCAGTGCCTGGTGACGACAAGCATGTCATGTACGTCTGGTTTGATGCACTTTCTAACTACATCAGTGGAATCGAACTCTTGAAGAATGGGACGAATGCAAAGTACTGGCCTGCGCAGTGCCATATCATTGGTAAGGATATCATTTGGTTCCATTGCGTCATCTGGCCTTGTATGCTGATGTCTGCTGGACTCCCTTTACCAAAGACCGTGTTCGCACACGGTTTTGTCCAAGACAAGTGTGGTGCCAAGATGAGTAAGAGTGTTGGAAATGTTGTCAATCCAAATGACATGTTAGACAAGTATTCAAGTGACAGTTTGAGATACTTTTTGATACATCAAGCAAGGTATGGACACGATGTGAAGTTTTCAGAGTCAGATTTGATCGCAAAAAACAATTCCGAACTGGCAGACATTATCGGTAACTTGGTTTTCCGAGCAGCAAACATGGCTGTAAAGTATTGTGATTCTAAAGTACCTGCCGAGAGTTGCTTGGATCGACCGATAGATGTGGCAATAATGGTCACTAAAATAGATGCCCACTTTGCATTGTTTGAGTTGCAGGAAGCTTGTACGGTTGTAGTTGGTGGCTTTCGTCAACTGAATACGTACTTTACTGCAAAGGAACCATGGAAATTGAAAGGGGATGATCATGCAGCGGACCGTCGCATGATCGTGCGAACGGTGCTGGAAGGCATCTACGTCTGTGCTCACTTACTCGAACCATTTTTACCCACAGCCGGTTGCACGTTATTCAAAATGCTTGACACTCCTAAAGTGGCCATTAAAACACTATCAACCACATTTGACAACCTCAAACCAGGTACAGTCATCACAAAAGGTAATATTCTGTTCAAGAAGATTGATCTCGAGACCTTCAAAGACACCTAGAAGGACACGAAATATGTGACTTCCTCAAGACAAGAAGGTAGACACGGATGCTAGATCTGAAGAAGCAGTACTCGGTGATCACAGGCCATGCGGTCCTACCATAACCAAGAAGTCATCAACACTAGTGGCAATTTAATTTTTGAAACTTTTTTTTCGGAGTTCCCCCCCCCTCAAAAAAAAAGTGATATTGGGTCTTTATGAATTTCTATTAATTATAAGGATTATATATACTATTATTAAGTTTAATACCATAAATATAAGAAATAAAATATACTAAAATATACTAAATATAATAAATAAAGTATAAAAAGGTATAATATTTATAAAGGAAATATGGTCTTAAAAATAAAAAAAGTATAAAAAAGTATAAAAAAGTATAAAAAAGTATAAAAAAGTATAAAAAAGTATATAAAAAGTATATAAAAAGTATATAAAAAGTATATAATTATTATTTAAGAAAATTAAAATATAGTGTTATTATATATATTATGGTTTTGTATAATTGTGATTGTTGTGTTTTTGTTTCTAAAATTAAAACTCATTATAATAGACACCTTAAAACTAAGAAACATTTAACTAATATTAATAATATTGTTATACCTATGGTAATGAACACAAATGAACACAAAATGAACACAAATGAACACAAAATGAACACAAATGAACACAAAATGAACACACCACATTCTGATTCTGAAGATAAATATTATTGTGAGTTTTGCCTTGAGTTGTTTAATACTAAGCCAAGTAAACGAAGACATGAACTCCATTATTGTAAGGATAATAATAATTTTAAAAATAAATTATTAAATGAACAACATAAACAAATTAAAAAGTTAGAGAAAACCGTCGATAAATTAATAGACAAGGCTGGAAATACAACTATAAATAATATTAAAAGTACACAAAATCAACAACAAAATATTAAGCTAAACAACTATGGTAGTGAAGATTTAAGTCACATAACGGATTTCTTCAAAACGAATTTATTAGGGTTTCCGCATGGGATGATTCCCAAAATGATAGAGGCGGTGCATTTTAACAGCGACAAACCCGAAAACAAAAATATTTTGTTACCTAATAAAAAAGACAATAAAATGAAGGTATTTAGTGGTGATAAATGGGTCTATAAAGATAAAACGGAAACGATTGATGACTTAATGGATGGTAAATATTTTATAATGGATACCCACTATGAAACCA
>Ga0206125_10002822_pt1 | contig 17622 bp, 13 predicted proteins | sample Helgoland_Spring_4_FD_148598 | JGI IMG/M metagenome (GOLD analysis project Ga0206125, IMG submission 148598) | Pelagic subsurface seawater microbial communities from Kabeltonne, Helgoland, North Sea - Helgoland_Spring_Bloom_20160331_1 | ecosystem: Environmental > Aquatic > Marine > Epipelagic ... | reverse complement strand
TTTGTTGCAAGGGCGGCTTGCGCCATCGGTCGAGGATGTCATCGATATGGCAAGACCAGTGCTGTCGCACCGGATGGCTTTGAACTTTGCCGCGCGGGCACGGGGTGACAGTCTGGCCGACTTGATTGACGAAACTGCCGCCCACGTCAGCAGGCGCGAGGCCGCTGCGTGATTACACCCCTCGTTCTTCGCAAAAAGGCAGAGACGCAGGCCGCGCACCTGCCGCCACTGCTGGCACGGGCAGAACATTTGGCCGGTGCCGTTCTGCTTGGGGAACACGGCCGCCGACGTGCTGGCATGGGGGATGATTTCTGGCAGTATCGACCCGCACAGCAAGGCGACAGCCGCCACATGATCGACCATCGGCGCAGCGCCATGGGAGACGTTCAATTCGTACGCGAACGCGAATGGCAAATCGCGCAATCGGTGATGCTGTGGGTTGATCAAGGCGCGTCAATGCAATTCGCCTCGGCGCGCGATCTGTCGACCAAGATAGAACGCGCACGGGTACTGGCCCTTGCAGTCGCAATACTTTTAAATCGAGGTGGCGAGCGCGTTGGTGTCACTGGCAGTCAGCTGCCGCCACGACGAGGCAATGCGCAGATTCTGCGTCTGGCCGAGATATTCTCGGAAGATACTGATGACGAATACAGCCCGCCAGAACACCGGGCCATGATCCCCCATGCACGCGCACTTTTCCTATCGGATTTCATGGGCGACATCGAAGGCGTGCGCACCGCCCTGACCAAAGCCGCCGACCGTGGGATAGGTGGCGTTCTCTGCCATGTTCTGGACCCCTCCGAAGAGGCATTCCCATTTCGCGGTCGGGCGATCTTTGAAAGCATCGGCGGCAGGCTGCAACATGAAACGCGAAAGGCTTCGGACCTGAGAAATCGCTATCTGGACCGGCTGGCCACGCGCAAGGCCGAGTTGCAGCACCTGTGCGCAGTGGCGGGTTGGCAATATGGGCTGCATCATACCGATCGCCCTGCGCAATCTGGCCTTTTGTGGCTTTGGCGTGCACTCGATGGCGGGCGGATCAGCGCATGACCATGATCGGCCCCATTGGTTTTGCGGCACCATGGTTGCTGACCGCGCTGATCGCATTGCCGATCCTGTGGCTGATTTTGCGGGCGATCCCACCTGCGCCGATCCGCCAACGCTTTCCCGGCGTGGTGTTGCTGTCGGGCCTGCGCGATGATGCGGCTGTCTCGGATCGGACGCCGTGGTGGCTTTTGGTGCTGCGAACGCTCACAATCGCGGCGATGATCCTCGCGCTGGCTGGCCCGGTGCTGAACCCGAAAGATACGGCAGAGACAGGCGATGGGCCCCTGCTTATAGCGCTGGACGGAAGCTGGGCTGGTGCAGGCAACTGGCCACGCCAGATGCAGGCCGTTGAGGCAGAACTCCGTCGGGCAGGTGCCGCGGGTCGCGAGGTCGCACTTTTACAGTTGACCAAGCCTGCACCGCCTGTGTTTCAGGCGGCCAATACAGTAATAGCGCGGCTAGCAGGGATTGTTCCCACACCTTGGCAGCCCGGTCCGGTCGAAGGCATTAAGGCTGCGCTGCCAGAGGGTTCATTCGAGACGATCTGGTTCAGCGATGGGCTGGCTTACCCCAACCATGCCTTCATACTGGCAGCCCTTGGGGCACGTGGTCCAGTGCGGGCGGTGCAATCGGTGCTGGACGTAGTTGCGCTGGCGCCAGCCACCTACAAAGATGGTGTTGTCGATTTGACTGCCCTCAGAGCTGTGAGCAGTCGGGAACGCGCGGTGAACATTCTTGCCCAAGGGCGCGACCCGGCGGGAAATAAAGCAACACTGGCAACCGCCAGCGCAGTCTTTGGCATCGGTGATTCCGTGGCACGCGCCGCCCTGTCGCTGCCTTCAGAATTGCGCGCACGCGTCACCCGGTTCGAGATACAGCGCGCCCGCTCTGCCGGCGCTGTTACGCTGGTCGACGACAGTCTGCGCCGTCGCGAAGTTGCTTTAATCGCTGGACGAGAGGGGCGCGAGGGCCTCGAACTGTTATCGCCGCTGCATTACCTCGAACGCGCACTGGCACCCACCGCAGATTTGCTAAGCGGTGCGCTGAACGATATTCTGCCCGCCAATCCTGACGTCATCATACTGGCCGATGTGGCCACGCTCGCGGATGGTGAGGCAGACGCCATTGCAGACTGGGTCGAGCGTGGCGGATTGTTGCTGCGCTTTGCCGGGCCGCGTATCGCTAGCAGCAAGGTCAGCCGCACCGAAGAAGACCCGCTGATGCCCGTCAGGCTGCGCTCTGGCGGGCGAAGCGTGGGCGGAGCAATGAGCTGGGGCGCGCCCAAAGCACTGGCACCTTTCCGCGAGGGATCGCCTTTCTTTGGCCTCAACCTCCCGGGGGATGTGGCTGTGACCGCGCAAGTCATAGCGCAACCTGATCCGACGCTGGCCCAGCGTGTTATTGCCGAACTGAGCGACGGCACCCCGCTGGTGACGCGCAAGCGCGTAGGACAAGGCCAGATCGTTCTATTCCATGTCACTGCCAATGCCGAATGGTCGTCACTGCCCCTATCCGGTCTGTTTGTCGAAATGCTGGAACGATTGGCCGTTTCATCAACCAACAGCGGCCCCACAGCCGAAAACCTCAAAGGCACCATCTGGACACCCCAACTGATTATGGACGGGTTTGGCATGCTCACTGATGCGGGTGCCATGCCCGGTGTGGCGGGACCGGAACTGATACGTGCCCCAACCGGCCCCGACTTGCCACCAGGTGTGTACACTTCTGGCGACCTGAGCCTTGCGCGTAACGTTCTACCGTCTGATGCAACGTTAGAACCTGTTGTCTGGCCTGCTCACATCCCAGTGTCTGGTCTGACGATTGCACCGGAGCAGCGATTGGCAGGTGTCTTGCTTGCTGCAGCAATTGTTCTGATGCTTTTGGACGTGATCGCGTCTCTGGCACTGTCGGGGCGGTTGGCCCGTGGTGTAAACGCAGGGCGGATTGCATCCGTTTGCGCCCTGATAATGCTGTGTCTACCCGGTAATTCCGCAAAGGCGCAACAAGGACCGGCAGCCGTAAGCACCGCCGCAACCGAGGTTGTTCTAGCCCATGTCATCACTGGCAATGCGGATGTAGACAGCATTGCTGCGGCTGGATTGCTCGGTCTGTCAGAAACTCTGTTTTTCCGTACCTCGGTAGAGCCCGATGCTCCAATCGGTGTAAACCTCGAAACAGATGAACTGGCATTCTTTCCAATGCTCTACTGGCCCATAACCCCGGATCAACCGCGCCCCTCACAAGAGGCCTATGCAAAACTGAATGATTATCTACGTTTGGGTGGATTGATCCTGTTTGACACGCGCGATGCGGACGTCACAGGCTTTGGCACGGCCAGTCCAAATGGCCGCAAACTACGCGATCTGGCCCAGTCGCTGGATATTCCGGCACTGGAACCGGTGCCGCGCGACCATGTGCTGACGCGCACGTTTTACCTGCTCCAGGATTTTCCCGGTCGTCATGCCCGCGGCGAAATATGGGTAGAATCCGCCCCCCCCGGAGCAGAGCAGGTCGATGGTATGCCGTTTCGCAACCTCAATGATGGCGTGACACCGGTGGTTATCGGTGGCAACGACTGGGCAGCGGCATGGGCGGTGACAAAATCGGGCCAAGCCATGTTGCCTGTTGGACGTGGCTTCAGCGGTGAACGGCAGCGCGAACTGGCGTATCGTTTTGGTGTGAACCTTGTGATGCATGTACTGACCGGCAATTACAAAAGCGATCAGGTTCACGTGCCTGCCTTGCTGGATCGGCTAGGTCAATGACGGGCACTGTCCTTTTTGATCCACTTTTACCCTGGCCTGTGCTCGCGACGCTGGCAGGTATCATACTGTCAAGTGTCGCACTGGCCAGCGTTAGGGGCCTGCGCGGCTGGGCGCTGCGTGGGATGGCCGGAGTGATCATCATCGGAGCCTTGTCCGGCCCAGCCTTTCAGCAAGAAGACCGCGCACCGCTGATCGATATCGTGATCCTTGCCGAAGATCAGAGTGCAAGCCAACGACTTGGGGACCGCACCAAACAGACCAAGAACGCTGCCGCAACGCTCACCGCAGCTCTCGCTGCACAGGGCAGCACCGAAGTGCGCCGCGTCACAATTCCTGATGGCGAAGAGGACACAGGCACAAGGCTGATGAGCGCCCTTTCGAACGCATTAGCCGAAGAGCCGCGCGCGCGCATTGCAGGTCTGATCGCGCTTACAGATGGACAGGTGCATGACAGCGATCTGCCTGTCGATCTGCCCGCACCCCTCCATGTTCTGCTCACCGGACACAAGACGGACTGGGATCGCCGCCTGCTGGTGAAAAATGCCCCAGCCTTTGCCATTATTGGCGAACCGGTCACGTTGACACTAAGAATCGAAGACAGCGGCGCGGCGCCAACGGATGTTGGTCTTGCCCCAATCGATATTTCGTTGGATGGGGCACCTCCGCAACGTTTCAACCTGCGGATCGGGCAGGATGTAACCGTGCCAATCACCCTGCCCCATAGCGGGCGGAATGTGATCCAATTCACCGTGCCTACTGCAGATGGAGAATTAACAGATCGCAACAACACCGCACTGATCCAAATGAACGGTATCCGCGATCGGCTGCGCGTCTTGCTTGTTTCGGGCGAACCGCATGCAGGTGGACGCACATGGCGGAACCTTTTAAAGTCGGACAGTTCTGTTGATCTGGTACATTTCACCATTCTGCGTCCACCCGAAAAGCAAGACGGCGTACCCGTAGGCGAGCTATCGCTGATCGCCTTCCCAACACGCGAACTGTTTCTAGAAAAAATCGACGATTTCGACCTGATCATCTTTGATCGCTACAAAAGGCGTGGCATCCTGCCGTCCCTCTATCTAGACAACGTCGCGCGCTATGTCCGGGACGGCGGCGCGGTGCTGGTGGCGGCGGGGCCAGATTTCGCAGGCGCCAACAGCATCTATCGCTCGCCTTTAGGCAGCATCATGCCAGCCCAGCCTTCGGCCCGCGTGATCGAAGATCCGTTTCAGCCGTCCGTGTCTGATATTGGCCAACGCCACCCTGTGACGTCCGGCTTGCCCAGTGCGGGCGATTGGGGGCGCTGGTTGCGCCAAATCGATCTAGAAACAACGTCAGGGACCGTTGTAATGGAAGGCGTCGACGCGCGGCCACTGCTGATCCTTGACCGGGTCGGCGCGGGTCGGGTCGCGCTGCTGGCGTCAGACCATGCATGGTTGTGGAACCGGGGCTATGAGGGCGGCGGGCCACAATTAGAGCTGCTGCGCCGTCTTGCTCACTGGATGATGAAAGAACCCGAGTTGGAGGAAGAGGCGCTAATAGCCACCGCCAACGGCCAAAGCATGCAGATTATCCGCCGCACCTTGTCAGAAGCAGTTCCGCCGGTCACAATCACTGGTCCAGACGGCACGATCACCAAACTTGAGATGACGCCAAAAGAGCCGGGCCAGTTCGGCACCCGATTTGATGGCCAGCAAATCGGCCTTTACAGGTTGGAAAATGGCAATCAGAAAACAGTGATCGGACTTGGTCCGGCAGCCCCACGCGAATTTGAGGCAACGATTTCTAGTGCAGCTATGATGTCCGAAGCCGTGACTGCAGCTCGAGGTGGCATTTTACGCTTGGAAAACGGCACGCCGCGCATCAGGACAGTGCGCGAAGGACGGCCCGCTGCGGGCCGCGGCTGGATCGGGATTACCCCACGCGGTGGCTATGAAACAGTTGACGTGCGTCAGACAGCGCTACTTCCGGCGTGGCTGGTGCTGTTACTGGCTGCCAGTTTCACAATATGCGCTTGGCTACGCGAGGGTCGCGGCTAGAAAAGTACGACACTGGCGTGAGTTAAACGCTGCGGGGCACGAATTTTACATTTAAGGAAGCGGCGACATCGAAACAGCCATGCACACCCGTAAATGTACCTCGGATAAGAAAAATATCAGCGGACAGCAATTAAGGCGATCTTCACTGGGGCTGTGGCAAACCTAAGCGGACACCACGGTCGCGGAGCGGGTCAATGAGCCTTGCAAACAAGCTAACAGAGGAAAGGCGCCGCCGCCTCGCAGCTGAACGCCTGCTTGAGCTCAAGCAGGCAGAGCTGTCGGCGGCAAATCGCAAATTGGGCAAACACGCCGCTGAACTGCAAGGCGAAATCGTCGAAACCCGGGCCAAGGTAGCCACGGTTGCATCCGAAAACGCGCGCGTCAGATCCCAGCTAGGGCAAGCCAACCAAAAGGTGGAACTGGCAGAGCAACGGCTGTGGCATTCAATACAGACCATCAGCGACGGCTTTGCGATCTTCAACTCTGAAAACCGCCTGTTAGCAGCGAATGCCAGCTACCTCACTGTCTTTGATGATATAAAGATCATTGCGCCGGGCGTGCACTATGTCACCTTGCTTCAAGTTCTTACAGACGAGGGGATTGTGAATACGTGTACCCTCTCAGCAAGTGATTGGCGGCAAATGATGCTGGATCGATGGATGCAACCAAACCCAGAACCAATTACGGTCCGGTTGTGGAACGACCAATATATCAAGCTGGTCGACCAGCGTGGCGCGAGCGGTGATATGGTTTCGCTTGGCCTTAACATCACCGAAACCGTGGAATACGAAAAAAAACTCACAGCCGCACGGGCAGAGGCCGAAGCCGCCAACCATGCCAAATCGTCATTCCTAGCAAATATGAGCCACGAAATAAGGACGCCGATGAACGGCGTTGTTGGCATGGCCGATGTACTTGGCGATACCAGCCTGAACGAGGAACAGCAGCTGTATGTCGACACAATTAAGAATTCGGGCGACGCGCTGCTGGCGATCATCAATGACGTTCTCGACTATTCCAAGATCGAGGCGCAAAAGCTGGAATTGTACGCAGAGTCCTTTGATTTGGAGCACTGTATTCACGAGGTGATCATGCTGCTTCAGCCTTCAGCTCGTGAAAAAGAGATTACCCTTCTTTTGGACTATGACATGTTCCTGCCAACGACATATGTCGGCGATCGTGGTCGCATCCGGCAGGTTTTGACAAACCTGATAGGCAATGCGGTCAAGTTCACCGCTCAGGGTCATGTCCTGGTGCGGGTCACGGGCGTGTCCGACCCGGCAACAAGCACTGCCGACGTGACAATCGTGATCGAGGACACCGGCATCGGAATTCCAGAGGACAAACAGGACCACATATTCGGCGAATTCAATCAGGTTGAAAACGAACGCAATAGACACTTTGACGGTACTGGCCTCGGCCTTGCGATTTCGCAACGTTTGGTCACACTCATGAACGGCGAGATTTGGGCCAGCAGCGAAGAAGGTATAGGCTCATGCTTTGGCTTCCAAATTCCGCTTGAGACAACCGATCGTATCTTGCCTGAGGCGCAGCCGGTTCCCAATGGGCTTCGCAAAGTGCTCGTCATAGACGACATCTTTGCCAACCGCATTATTTTGCAGCGTCAACTGGAACAACTGGGCCTTGGCGTGATCTGCTGCGCGTCGGGGGCAAAGGCGCTTGACCATATTGACGAAGTTGACCTGATCCTGACTGACCATAACATGCCTGAAATGGATGGGCTGGAGCTGGCCACAGCCGTAAGGGCGGCAGGCTATGACACACCCGTTCTGCTGCTTAGCTCTAATCCGAGCGTTGCCGCCGCAGATCCGGGGGCGAAACATCTGCATGCAGTTCTACAAAAACCCTTACACCGCGCCGATCTATTTGCCCGGTTGCAAAGCGTTGGCCCAATTATTTCCGAGATTAACCTGCCACATGATGGGTCACCCAAGCCCGTTAAGACAGAGCGTAAAATGCGGGTATTGGCAGCAGAGGATAATAAGACAAACCAACTTGTCTTTCGCAAAATGGTAAAAGAGATCGAAATTGATCTTAAATTCGCCAAAAATGGGGTTGAGGCGATTGAGCAATTTTCAAAATTTGCGCCCGACCTGATTTTCATGGATATTTCCATGCCCGAGATGGATGGCAAGCAAGCGACCCAAGAAATTCGCAAAATCGAAAAGAAAACAGGCAGCCACGTACCAATCGTAGCGGTGACTGCCCACGCATTGGACGGTGACGACAGAGGCATCTTGGCAGCGGGCGTTGATCACTATTTGACCAAGCCACTACGCAAAGCCGAGATCTACGGCCAGATCGCAGACGCCTGTCCACACGATGCCATGCCACCCTTTGCCGTTCAAGAAATGGAAAATACCAGTTAGATGCTAGGATAGGGTCGAATAAAAACAAGGCGTGCATCATCCGATGAATCAGGTTGAAACGTGTAACCGTCAGCGTCAAAGGCCCGAACCCCATCAAGGTCGGTAACCCGGTTCTTGATGATATGCCGTGCCATCGCGCCGCGCGCCCGTTTCGCAAAAAAACTTACAATTTTAGGGCCCTGCCCTTTGTCTTCCATAAAGACTGGGGTGACCACCTTGAGCCTGAGCGCCTTTTCAGCGACGGCGCCAAAATATTCCTGGCTTGCGCAATTGACCAGCGTGTCGGTGCCGGTTGCCTCGGCCTGCGCATTTAGCGCTTTGGATAAGTCGCTGCGCCAATAGTCGTAAAGAGATCCGCCGCGCCGCGTTTTCAAACGGCTGCCCATCTCAAGCCTGTAGGGTTGGATCGCATCGAGAGGACGCAAAACGCCATACAGGCCCGAAAGAATGCGCAGGTGATCCTGAGCATATGAGACGTCGTCGGTCGACAATGTCGTAGCATCCAAGCCCTGATATGTATCACCTGCAAAGGCGAGCATGGCCGGACGGGTCACGTTGGCATCTGGCGCATCGGCAAACGCCTGAAACCGATCGCGGTTCAAGCGCGCCAGATCATCGCTCAGGCTCATCAGGGATTTCAGATTGCCCAGCGTCAGATTGCGCGCCGTCCGGGCCAGCCGTACCGCGTCATCTTGCATCTTGGGCGTTGTCATTTCGACATCGCGCTCTGCCCAGTCCAGCCGTTTGGCCGGGGAAATCACAACCAGCATTCTGTCACCCTTTCGTTATTCCGGGAAACTTAGCCCGCCTCGCGCAGGACGTCCAGAAACGCGGGCCCAAAACGCTGGGCCTTGCGATCACCTAGCAGCCGCTCAAGTGCCGCGTCGTCGTCAGGTTGCATCTGAGCGACCCTAGCCAGTTGCGACGCCGAGCAGCTCATTGGTTTTTCAGTACCATCGCGACCGCGTGCAAGATCAGCCTGTACTTCCAGCAAACGATCATAAACATTACCAGATTTGTGCCCGGCCAGCTTGCGGCGTGTCGGGTGCATAGCCTCAGCCTCGCCATTGATAACGGCCAAAAATGCTTTGCCAAAGTTCTGCAACTTTTTGGCCCCAATGCCGCTAATGTGTGCCATTTCATCAAGGTTCGCTGGCCGCCGTTCCGCCATTTCGATCAGCGTACGGTCTGGAAAGATGACATAGGCAGGCACTTTGGCCGCCTCGGACAGCCCGCGCCGTTTCGCCTTGAGTGCCGAAAGCAACGGCGCATCTTCTTCAGAAACCATAGACTTGACCGCAGGTCTGCGGGTTGCAGCCTTAATGGTGTCACGGCGCAGAGCGATTTTGTCCCTATTACGCAAGATTGGCAGGGCGGCGTCAGTCATCCGCAGCGCACCGTGCCGTTCGGCATCGGGCCGCACCAGATCGTGGCCCATCATCTGCCGAAACACCGCCTGCCATTGTGGACGCGTGTATTCAGTGCCAACACCGAACGTTGGCAGCCCATCATGACCGCGCTGGCGCACCTTGTCAGTTTCATTGCCAAGCAGGATATCGATCAGGTGGCCTGCGCCGAACCATTCGTCCGTACGTAGCATTGCGGACAGCGCCTTGCGCACCGCCGTGGTGCCATCAAAGACTTCAACGGGGTTCTGGCACAGATCACAATGGCCACAGGTTACATCAAACTCACCGAAATAGCCTAGCAAGGTCTTGCGGCGGCATTCCAGCGCCTCGGCCAGACCCAGCAGCGCATTAAGTCGCGCGTGATCCGCCATGCGGCGTTCCGGCGGGGCCAGGCCTTCGTCAATTTGGGTTCGGCGCAGTTTGATATCTTCAGGCCCAAACAGAGTCAGAGTTTCAGCCGGAGCGCCATCACGGCCCGCGCGTCCAATTTCTTGATAATAGGCTTCAATCGATTTGGGCAGGTCAGCATGGGCCACCCATCGTATATCCGGTTTGTCGATCCCCATGCCAAAGGCAACGGTGGCCACGACAATCAACCCGTCTTCCTGCTGAAACCGGCGTTCAGCGATGCGCCGGTCATCCGCCTCCATACCGCCGTGATAATGAATTGCGGCATGGCCATCCTCGCGCAGGGCTTGGGCCAGCGTCTGCGTCTTGGCACGCGTCCCGCAATAAACGATGCCCGATTGGCCCTTGCGTGCTGCAGCAAAGTTCAGGATTTGCGCGCGCGGCCCATTCTTGGCAGCAAAGGCGAGATGGATATTGGGCCGGTCAAACCCCTGCAAAAAGGCGCGGGGCTGCGCACCATCAAACAGTTTTTGTACGATTTCGGCCTGCGTTTCTGCATCTGCTGTGGCCGTAAAGGCTGCAAGCGGCACATCGAGCGCGCGGCGCAATTCTCCGATTTTCAGATAGTCTGGGCGAAAGTCATGTCCCCACTGGCTCACGCAATGCGCTTCGTCCACAGCAATCAGGCTGACACCGATGCGGCGCAGCATGCCAATCGATGACCCAGCCGCCAACCGTTCTGGCGCGATGTACAACAGCTTTAGTTCGCCCCGCTCAAGTGCGCTCCAAACGTCCTCAGTTTCTTCTGGGGTATTGCCAGAGGTCAACGCACCTGCTGACACACCCGCCGCTTGCAAAGCGCGTACTTGGTCACGCATCAAGGCAATCAAGGGCGAAATGACGACCGTCACACCGTCACGAATCAGAGCAGGCAACTGAAAGCAAAGTGACTTGCCGCCGCCCGTGGGCATGATGGCCAGCGTGTTCTCGCCCGCGGCCACTGCAGCAACGATCTGTTGCTGACCCGGGCGAAAATCGTCAAAGCCAAATACGTCCCGCAGCAGCGTGGCAGCGCTTGCCATGTTTCAAAACCCTGTCAATTTATGTTCATATGCTCGTGGTCAGCAGAGTCACATTTTAACAGGGCCTGAACAAGTGCCGATCAGGCGAAACCAAAGATCACAGGCAAAATATAAGCACGCAAAGAGATCACGATCAGTAACGCCGCAAGCGGCGCAAGATCAAGCGGCCGCGTGTCGGGCAACACTCGGCGGATCGGACCATAGATCGGATCAAGCAGGCGATTCAACCCATCCCAAATTTGGCCAACCAACTGCTGGTGCAGGTTCAAAACCTGAAAATTAATCAGCCAACTCATGATAATGTGTACGATCATCACGAAATAGACGACGCTCAGGATCAGTTGCAGGGGTCCATAGATGGCCAGCATGGGCAGGTTCCTTTGTTTGTTCAGTGACAGGTAAGTTGTACGGGACTTCGGTGCAAGGATACTTTGGCGCAGCCCTTGACCTGTCAACATGCCGTCGCGCTTTTCGAACGGCTAGAGTATGATATGTTTCCTTTCATTCAACTTATCAAAGATCTGTTCATAGCCCCACAGCAGATGTCTATCGATTCACTGGATACCCACGTGTCGCACCATGTCATATCGCCTTGGGATCTGGATGCATTTGCCGCGTTGAACAGTAGCCGAGCACCAACACTGTATGATCTGAGTCGGCTTGGCATGGGCGTTCACACCGAATTAATCGCAACGCTGAGGAAAAATGAGGCCTGACAATGGCAGGTTTCGGTACCGCAACGGCGACGCCTGCATGCTTTCCAGCGCTTCGATATACACAGCCGGACGATCTGCTGGGACGATAGATTTTCCTATATCGATAAATCGATGTGGAAACCTGATGAGACAAAAATAAACTATGCTTTGTACCGGGCCGCGGCAACCAGCCGCGATGGGATTGTCCCTGAGCACAGGCTTGTCAGACCATGGGACTCAACCCTAATCAACATCTACACCGGATTGGGCAGCTGCTCGGATCAAGATCGAATCAATACGACTTTGGCCACCGATGCAACACCCAGTTGACAAGCGGTTATATACAGCCGCGTAAACCTTTCCTTGCCTCTTATGTATTGGCCTGCTTTGGTTGTTCCAAATAAAAAGGCAAAGAGGACGCAGGCATTGGAAGAGATCAGTCTAAAGAAGCGCATTCGTGGCTGGATGGCATTCGACTGGGCAACACAGCCCTTTTATACCTTGGGCCTTACGTTTATTTTTGGACCATATTTTGCAGGCGTTTCGTTTGAGTATTTCTCGACCATCTACGCGGATGCGGAAACAGCCAAAGCAACCTCTCAGGCCACTTGGTTCTGGGGCCAGACGATCGCTGGGTTGCTGATCGCCCTGACCGCGCCGCTGATCGGGGCCTATGCCGACAGCACCGGGCGACGGATGCCGTGGATCTGGATGTTTGCCATGCTCTACCTGCCGTTCACCTGGGCGCTTTGGTATACCGACCCATCGGGTGGCAACATCTATTTTATTCTGCTCTGTTTCAATCTGGCCTTTATCGCGGCAGAATTCATGTTGATCTTTGTAAATGCGATTTTGCCAAGCCTTGGATCGAAAAAAGAAGTTGGCAAAATATCCGGCGATGGGGCGGCCATCGGGTATTGGGGCGGTGTTCTTGGTCTCTTCATCATGCTTATTCTGTTCGTGAACAAGGGGGACGGCACCACCATAGCAGGGCTCGCCCCTGCCTTTGGTCTCGACCCCGAAAAAGGCGAGGATTTTCGCGCAGTAGGTCCGTTCATCGCAATATGGTTTGCAGTTTTCATGATCCCCTTCTTTGCCTGGGTGCGCGAACCCCGGACTGCCAACCGACAGGGTGGGGTAAGTCAAGCGATGGCAGACCTCAAAAAATCCTTGCACGGCGCGTGGCACCGCAAGTCGCTTTTGAATTTCCTAATCGGATCAATGTTTTACCGTGATGCGCTTAATGCGCTTTATGCGGGGGGCGGTGTTTATGCCCGACTGGTTCTAGGATGGGAGATTATGCAGATCCTCGTCTTTGGCATCGTCGGTGCGATCACGGCGGCGGTAGCTACACAAATCGGCGGTTATTTTGACAAACGGCTGGGACCCAAACCGGTGATCCACGTCTGTTGCTATATCCTGATCCTGGTCTGCCTGATCATTGTTGGTATGAACCGCGAAAGCTTCTTTGGCCTTGTCGCCATAGCCGATGGCTCTCGGGCACCGGACATCGTCTTTTATATTTGCGGAGCGGCCATCGGCGGTGCGGGCGGTGCGCTCTATGCAGCCTCGCGGTCAATGATGGTGCGCCACACACATCCCGAACGCCCAACCGAGGCCTTTGGCCTGTTTGCTCTTTCGGGTAAGGCTACGGCTTTCCTCGCCCCTTTTCTGATCGGGCTGTTTTCTACTATAACCGGCAATGCACAACTGGGTTACATTCCGGTCATCGTGTTGTTTGTCATTGGTCTGTACCTTTTGCGCAATGTGCACCCCCAAGGAGATCACGCAACATGGTCAAAATCGGATATTCCATCACCCTGATCCTTGCATTCATCCTTGGGCTTGGAGCCGTAGGCAGCGGCGTGCAAGCCCAGCAATTGGCAAAGCAACAGTTCGGAGCAATGCGTAACGCATCCACCCAAGAAGCGGCACCTTTCGGCAGCTATGCCAAAGGGTGCATCGCCGGGGCTGAACAGTTGCCAGAAACGGGGCCAACCTGGCAGGCGATGCGCTTGTCGCGCAACCGCAACTGGGGGCACCCTGAAACGATCGACTTCATAAAAGATCTGTCCGCATATGCCGCAAAGCAACCGGGTTGGAACGGGCTTTATATCGGGGACATCAGTCAGCCGCGCGGCGGACCCATGCTGTCGGGGCACCGCAGCCATCAGCTGGGTCTTGACATCGACATCTGGATGTTGCCCACCTCACAGCTCAACTTGAGCCGGAAGCAGCGCGAGAATATCTCGTCCGTGTCATTACGTCGGGATGGCGGCGCATACGTGAACACCAGCTGGAGCGGCGCGCATCACCGCATCATGAAAAAGGCCGCACAAGATAAACGTACCGCCCGGATCTTTGTTTTCCCAGGGGCCAAAGTGCAAATGTGCAAGGACGAGAAAGGCAACCGAAAATGGCTCCGCAAGATCAGGCCTTGGTGGGGCCACCACTATCACTTTCATGTCCGGCTGGCTTGCCCCAAAGGCGCGCGGGGCTGCGTGAACCAAAGCCCACCCCCTCGTGGAGATGGTTGCGCCGATGCGCAAAAATGGGTCGACGATATTCTCAATCCACCACCACCCAAGCCCAACGCACCCAAACCAAAGCCAAGACGCGAATTGCGCCTGGCAGATTTGCCCCAACAATGCGCAAATGTCTTGGTGTCGCGCTAAGCCTGTTCGGATTTACGGCAACAGCAGAGCCACTGACATACATCCGAAGCATGCCGCTTATTTCTGATCTGCCCACCTTTGGCGGCATTTCTGCGATTGAAATGCAAAATCCTGGCATCCGCGCAACGGTTCTGTCAGATCGCGGCGCTGCGTTCACGATCACGCTGGATCGCACGGCACAAAGTTATGTAATTGCAGCGGTTCAACAACCGCAGCCGCATCGCGACAGCGAAGGTTTGGCCCAATCTGACAAGCACATGTTCTTTAGCTACGAAGGCCCGGCCGAAGTATGGCGTGCTGACAAGACACGTCTGCCCAGGCATCCTGACTTTGCCGCCTATCCGCCGAACGGGTCTCTTGAGGCGCTGGCAGCGACCCCTGACGGTACCCTTTATGCCCTGCCCGAGCAATCGGGCGGACGACGCCAACCGTTTCCGATCTATCGTTTCTTTCTGGGCGACTGGCAGATCATTGGCCTCTTGCCCCGGCGTGGTCCCTTTCTGCCCGCGGGGGCGGATATCGGACCAGAGGGGCGGCTTTATATCCTTGAGCGGGCCTTTTCCTTGCTGGGGTTTCGCAGCCGCATTCGGCGCATTAACCTCGAAAATCCCGACGCAGAAGCTGAAACGTTGTTGACCACAGGGCCGCGCGTGCATGACAATCTAGAAGGGTTGGCTGTATGGCAGTCACACAGCGGGGCCACATGCCTCACCCTCGTCTCTGACAACAATTTCTTGGCTATTCAACGCACGGAAATGGTGGAATATGCGCTGACGGAAACGCTTGCAGGCGGCGCGCGCTGTGACTAAGAGGGGCGCATCCCATGATGGGGTCAAGTCGCCGCAACCTTGGAAAAACGGGCATTATAATATGACACGCGCACACCTTCCTGGCATCATTGCCATGGCCATCATCGTTGTGGCCTCGAACATCCTCGTACAATTCCTGTTTGGAAACTGGCTGACATGGGGGGCTTTTACCTATCCGCTCGCCTTTTTGGTCACGGATATAATGAACCGCGTCTATGGCGCGGGCCCGGCACGTACTGTTGTGCTGGCGGGCTTTGTCGTGGGCGTTTTCTGTTCACTTGTGGGCACACAGATCATAGGCGAATTTGGGCCAATCGTGACTTTTCGCATTGCAATCGGCTCGGGCCTTGCGTTCCTGACGGCACAATTGCTTGACGTTGGTATCTTTTCGGCATTGCGCCGCGAAACGTGGTGGAAAGCGCCGTTGGTATCGACCATCATCGGCAGTTCGATTGACACCGCGCTGTTCTTTTCCATCGCATTTTCCGGCGCGCTGACGTTCCTTGAGCCATCCAACGACGTATCTTGGGCCGGAGAAGTCTTGCCGATCCTTGGGATTGGCCCTATGGCCCCGCTTTGGGTATCACTGGCCATCGCAGATTGGGCAGTTAAGCTGACATTGGCGTTGATTGCCTTAGCACCTTTCCGCTTTCTGACGGTAAAAGTAATCCGAGCAGCCTAAATACGTTGACTTTTGATGTGGCTGTGCCACCATTCAGCTGAGTTCAACAAATGAAAAGGAGGTGATCCAGTGTCAAGAACGGTATTGGAGAGAGGTGTCGGAACAACTTTGGAGGTCGCCTGCTAGGGCAGCCCCACGCGGTGCAGACCACCAAGTTGGTCGGTTGACCTAACCGACACAACCTCCGTAAACCATTCGATTGGGCCGCACCGCAACGTGCGGCCCTTTTTGATGGAACCTGAACGTACCATCGCGCGGCGAAGAACCCAAGTAACCATTCTTCCCGCCAAAATTTAGCGAACATCACTTATGCTGCGGATCAATGATGATATCACCATTCAAGACTGGGAGTTGAGCGAGCAATTTATACGCTCATCTGGGCCAGGCGGGCAGAATGTGAACAAGGTGTCCTCTGCCGTAGAGTTACGGTTCGAGGCAGCTCGGTCGCCCAGCTTGCCCGGACCAGTTAAGTCCCGGCTCAAGCGACTTGCTGGTCGACGGTGGACGCTGGAAGGTACTTTGGTGATCCAATGTGAGGAGACCCGCAGTCAGGTCCGCAATCGAGATCTTGCACGCGAACGCCTGACAGAGGTGATACGAAAGGCACTTGTGGCCCCCAAACGGAGGATCGCGACCAGGCCAACGCTGGGTTCCACGAAACGCCGTCTGAAGGCCAAGAAAGTGCGCGCCGAGGTCAAAACCATGCGTGGCCGCGTAAACCCTGACGATTGAGCATTACGGAGGATCCCTTTGATTTGCGGGTTTGATTGCAGATGACAGCGGTGCCAAAGCTCGTAACGTGCCCGCATTACCCACACTTGTTTTCAGCCACAGGACACCATGCGCCCAACTGATCGAACCGGACTTGCAATCATTCTGAGCCTTGTTGCACTGACTCTGTTCGATGCGATGGGGTTAGTGATCAAACACTTGTCGGAAACCTATTCGGCCGCCGAGCTTTCTGCGTGGCGCAACCTTTTTGGCCTTATCCCGTCCATTATCGCATTGGCTGCAGCGCGAAGTTGGCATGCAACGGGCCGCACTTTGCGGATACGGCAGTGGAAGCTGGGCTTAATGCGCGGCTTCATCGTCACATTTGCACAGCTTTTCTTCTATATGTCGCTTGGTCGGATGGAGTTTGCGACTGCATCAACTATCACCTACGCAAATGCTTTGTTCATGACCGCGCTGGCCGTCCCTTTACTCAAAGAGCATGTAGGGTGGATGCGCTGGAGCGCGGTCATGGTCGGATTTGTGGGTGTTATCTTTGTGATGCAACCGGGGTCAGATACGTTTTCGCTTGATGCACTCCTGCCACTGGGCGCTGCAAGCTGTTATGCATTGGTTGGTGTCACTGCACGACTTATTGATGACGATGTTCCTAGCCCGCTCGTCAGCCTTTATTCGTCCGTTGCGGCCGCCTTTGGCGCACTGGTCCTCGCATTTTTACTGGGTGGCTTTACCCCGGTCCAAAGCAGTGCAGACTTGGCCTGGATTATAGCTATGGGCGGGTTTGGCGGCACTGCTGTTCTGTTCCTCGTGGTCAGCTACCGCATGACCGAACAAAGCAACCTTGCCCCATTCAGTTACTTTGGCATTCCACTGGCCTTTGGTCTGGGCTGGTTATTTTTTGGTGAAGCCCCGTGGGATGCACTGTTTCCCGGCGCGTTCCTGATTGCGC
>Ga0206125_10002820_pt1 | contig 17628 bp, 14 predicted proteins | sample Helgoland_Spring_4_FD_148598 | JGI IMG/M metagenome (GOLD analysis project Ga0206125, IMG submission 148598) | Pelagic subsurface seawater microbial communities from Kabeltonne, Helgoland, North Sea - Helgoland_Spring_Bloom_20160331_1 | ecosystem: Environmental > Aquatic > Marine > Epipelagic ... | reverse complement strand
TTATATTAGAATCAACTATATAGTTAAAATCATTTAAAAATTTATTTAAATTGTTTTTCATTTTATGGATAATAGAATTATTTAAAAATATAATATTAAATTCTTGTTGTGAAGAAAATATTAATTGGAAATAATTATCATCATTTAATTTTATTTTGATGTAAAAAAAATCTATAAATGAAAAGCTAAAATTATATTTATTAATCTTAAAATAATAATTTGGGATAATAATTAAATCATTTATTTTATTGAAATTTTTGTTGTAATAATTTATGTCAATCCAGATGTGAAAATTATTATCTTTATTGCTTATTTTTTCTAAATTTATATTTTTGTTTTTATTTTTAATTACTTTAACAATTTTTTTATTTAAATGTTTTTGATGAAAAATAAAATGCCATGAACGTTCAAAGAAATGTCCTTCTTCAGGATTAGGGTGATAATCAATAAATCTAATTAAATGTTCATAAAATATTTTGGGTTTTTTTAATATTAATGATTTATGCACACTAAATATTGCACCCCATGCTACATTAATGTAATTAACTTCACTATCATCAAAATCTAGAAAATTTTTTAACCATGAATAGCAAGTAAAATATGATTTTTTCATAAAACCAGAAGCTTGTTCTTGTTTCCATTTTCCAAAATGTTTTATGGGATGTTTTAATATATCTAAATCTACTTTTTGTAAAGTAGCATTAAAATCATTAGTTTGAAAATAGTTTTCAAGACTTAATTGATTATGCTTAATATTTTTATCAAATTTTAATGAACCTTGGAAAAAAATAGTATATTCTTTTAAATTATCATAATTATTTATGATATGATATAAAAAAGTATGACTTTCTCTACCAAAATTTGGAAGATTTATTACATTAAAATCATTTAAATGTTTGTCATTGTTTCCTTTATTATAAACAATAGTTATGTTTTTAAAATTTGATAACCAATTTATATTTTCGTTAAATCTTGAAACAACAATTTGAAAATTATTTATCATTTCATTCATAAAAAAATATATTAAAAAAATAAATATTATTAAACGATTTAGTTTAAATATTAAATTATATTAAAAATAATATTATATATTATGATTGCTAATACTATTGAAAAATCAAGTAGTAATAATTTAGATAATAATGAAAAAAAATCTGCAAAAAGAGTCGTCAAAAGAATTAAAAAGGATGAAGAAAACAAAGAAACAGGTGGAGAAAAATCTGGAAAAAGAGTTGTAAGAAAAGTTTCAAAAAATAAAGATGAAAATCAAGAAATAAATTTAGAAGCTACAGAAATTAAAGGAAATAATATAAATAATGAAAAACCAAAAAAAAGAGTAGTAAGAAAAGTTTTAAAAAAAACAAAAGAGGAAGAATCAGAATCAGCAGTAGTTGAAGAATCAGCACCAGCAGTTGAAGAATCAGCGCCAGCAGTAGTTGAAGAATCAGCGCCAGAAGCAGTTGAAGAATCAGCGCCAGCAGTTGAAGAATCAGCACCAGCAGTTGAAGAATCAGCACCAGCAGTTGAAGAATCAGCACCAGCAGTTGAAGAATCAGCACCAGTAGTTGAAGAATCAGCACCAGCAGTTGAAGAATCAGCGCCAGCAGTTGAAGAATCAGTGCCAGCAGTTGAAGAATCAGCACCAGCAGTTGAAGAATCAGCACCTGATGTTGAAGAATCAGAATCTTCACAATTAGAAATAAAAGTAAATAATATTAAAGAATCAAAATCCAAGAAAAAATTATCACCAAAAGAAAATAAAGCAGTTAAAAAATCAAGTCAAGCTAAAGTAGTAAGAAAACCTGCAGTAAGAAAAACTAAACAAGTTAAAAAAACAACACTATCTGAAAAAGTTGAAGAATCAGCAGCAGCCGTTGAAGAATCAGCAGCAGCCGTTGAAGAATCAGCAGCAGCCGTTGAAGAATCAGTAGCAGTCGTTGAAGAATCAGTAGCCGTTGAAGAATCAGCAGTAATTGAAGAATTAGAACCTAAAAAAACGGAAAAAAACATATTTTTTGAGATAAAAGAAAAAAAGAAAGTAATAATTGAAGAAAATTTAGATGATATAGAAAATAAAATTAATAATAATTTCAAAGATGAAAATAATTACATAGAAAATTTATTAAATGAAAGTATTAATGAAAAATTATTTGATAAACCAAAACAAGAAGGAATAAAGGAAGAAGTTAAGGATCAGAAATTAGAAAAGAAAATAAGTAAAATTATTGATAATTTAAAGGGTAATATAATTGCAGAATATACATTAAATGATATTAAGGACACATTTAGAAATATGAGTCATAGTGCTATATTGGTACAGATTCTTGATAATAAATTGTATTATTTAGAAAAGAAATCAAATATTGATGAAAGTAAGCATGTACATATAATTAATATGTTACACGATCTAACAAATAAATTTTTAATAAATGATACAACATTTATTATAGATAGTGATAACAAATTAAAAGAAGATAAAAATTATGTATTAAGATTCAACAAAGTAAAAAATAATAATAATTCATTATTAATAAATTACAATTTGGATTATGAATTAGAATTAAAAAATATGAATTGGGAAGATAAAGTTAATAAAGTATATGTTAATGCTAGATATTTATCAAAAGAAACATATGGAAAAATTAAATATGTTTTTGATAAGGATAATTTTGAATTTAGTGATGATTCAAGTTACGAAAAAGCAAATGAATATAAATATGTATTATTTGAAAGTACATTAGAAACGATAGATTATAAAGTGGATTTATTAAGAATGAATAGTGTATTAATTAATATGAGTTATGATAATAGTCAAGAAATTGAAACATATTATTCAAAATTTTTAGTTGAAAATGAGAATTATTTAGTAAAAAAAATAAATAAATATGAAGAGTTAGAAAAAATGAATGATTATGTTAAAAATTTAAGTAATGAAAATAGTTTAATGATTATTAATAATAATCAAAATAAAATTAAAGATATATTTAGTGAGCAAGTATTAGATAATTACATGAAAGATATATTATCAAAATTATCATTAAAATGTTTCACAGATACAAAATTAATGAATAGAAAGATCTTTGTAACAAATAAGGAAAATAATTATTTATACAATAGAATTGTCTATAAAAATAATATGTTTGACTTTTATTTTCAAGGTAAAGATTTTGAAATAATGATGAAAGATAATAATGAAAAAATTAATATATTAGTAAATGAATTTACAACAAATATATTTTATAATAATGAAAATATTTTTAATTTTAGAGTACCAAATTTAATATCTAATTTAAACTCATCAAATTATACAATGGTCATACGAAACAATCAATTATTTTTGTATAAAAACAAAACGGTATTAGTAATTAAATGTGCTTTACCAGTAATATTTAATATTGAAGTATTAGCATTACGTACATTTAATAGAGATAATTGGTGGATTTGTTAAAATAAAATATAAAAAGTATAATAATTAAATATGAAAAAATATATATCAATAAATATATTTGAGAATGAGAAATATAGAATAAATAAAGTAAAAGATGGATTTAATGATAAATTTGAAATAATAGAAGAAAATGATAAATTAAAAATTAAAAGAGTAGATGCAGATGAGGGATGGGGTGCTAATTTAAAAATGAAAATATTTGATAAAGTAAATAATAAAGAATACATAAAGGAAATAGGAAATTCAAATAAGAATAAAGTAAAAGTTGATTTAGAAAAAAACATAAGTAAAAATCACTATGAAAATAATTTTTATAAATTATATGCTGTATCTGAACATAATGATTTATTCAAAATCAATTATAATGAAATAAGTAAAGAATTAAGTGTAAAAAGAACTGATGAAAATATAGGTTGGGAACAAGATTTAAAGATAGAATATTATGAGAAAATGACAAAAAATATTAAATATCTACATGTAGGTTCATCAAAAAACAATAAAAAAAAAATAATTATAGATATAAACAAAATAGATTATATAAGGATTCCGGATTATTATGAGGATAAAGTATATAAAATAAAAAAGATAAAAAATGAATACAATGATAAATTTGATTTTACAATAGACCATAGAACAAATATACTAAAAGTAAAAAGATTAGATACAGATGAAGGATGGGGACAACCTTTAATGGTAAATATTGAATATAAAAATAAAAGTTATGATATATATATTGGTTCAAGTGAAATAAATATATTATTAAAAAAAGTTAATTTAAAGGATTATAATGTATATGTATGTTTAACAACAATACCAAGTAGAGCAAGTAATGAAATATTAGTTCAAAATATAAATAATTTTATAAAAACCCAGACTTATGATTTCACTAATTTATTGATTACAATACCAAAAAAATATAAAAGATTTAAAGAAAATATAAATGACAAAGTAAAAAAAAAATTAAAAAGTATTAACAAAGTAAAAATTATAGAAAGTGATAAAGACTATGGACCTGCATCAAAGTATTTAGGTCCATTAATGAATAATTACATAAAAGATAATGATTTATTAATAGTAATAGATGATGATAGAATATATAATAAAAATCTAGTGAAACATTTAGTAACTGCATATAGGTCATTCAATCAATATGAATATTTTTCAGGATTATGGTCACATTTTTTTGATAAAAGTTATAAATATTTAAGTAAAGATTATTTAGAAATAACAATACATCAAGAAAAGAATGAAGATAATTTTAAATTTGGCAATGGTTTAGGTGGATTTTTTGGATTTGCGATGAATATAAAAAACAAGAAGGAATTTATAAATTATAATTTGAAGATATTAGAAATCATAAATAAATCATTTTTTCATGATGAAGGAATACTACTAGGGTATTTAAAGAAAAAAGAAAAAAACATAATATATTTAAGACATGTTGGTTGTGATGAATATGAAAAGGAAACAGTTGATGCTTTATGTAAAAGTGGTTTATGTAATAGAGAATTAATAGAGAAAGAAATATTATATGTAACAAATTATCAATTAATATTATAAATAAGTTGAAAATCTTTTATTTCAAATTCTATTTCATTAAAATAGTTATCAAAATTAAAAATAATTAATTGATTTTTTTTTAAAATAGTAATATTAAATTCAATTGATGTAAATTTATTTATAACAATATCTTTAAAAAATTCATTATAAAATTGTAATGGATAATGTGTTTTAAGTCCAGTTTTATCATTTAATGTAAATTTATTATTAATTTTAATATTAAATTTAATTTTTACAGTTATATTGGAGTTTTTTTCTTCACTAAATTTAAGATTATAACCACACCATAAAAATTCTTGATATTTATTTGTTATATTTTTAAAGAAGTAAAAATGATTATTGTTTATTTTATTAAAAAAGCAATGATTGTTATAGTAATCAATATTTTGGATAAAATTATTTTCGAATAAAAACCCATTATTAATAAAGGTAGTTTTAATATTGTTTAGTATTAGATATTCATTTTTATAATAAAAATCATTTAACAACAAATGATACTGGATATGATTTTCATGTAAAAAATCTAATATATTATTCTTAACATGAATTAATTTATCAAAGTACTCAAAAGGAATTATAGATAAATCATAATTTAATTCGATATTATTATTATTATTTTTGTAAGATAAAAAATTAATTTTATTGATAATAATATTTAAATTGGATATAGTTTGTAAATATAAAATATCAATATTAGAAATAAAAATAAAATCATAATTAATATTTAGTTTATTAATACTTTCATGAGTAAATTGTAAAATATTATTAAAATGAATGTTATTAGAGTAAAAAATAAAATGTGGATTAATGTTTTCAAAGATACTTTTTTCAATATTATTATTATTTGAAATAATTGCAATAATATAAACATTATATATTTTTTTAAAAATAGAAATAAGATTATAATTTATATTATTTAAGTTATGTAATGAATTATTATTATTTTTAAATAAGACTATAAAAATATTCTTTTTATTATTTTTAGAAATTTGATTTTTATTTATATTTATATTTTTAATATCAATGTTTATTTTGTTTGAATAATCATCAAATATAAATATAATATCTTGTTCATATTTATTAATAATAGGTATAGATATTTTTTTATATTCATCAGAATTAATATTATTTAAAAAATGTGAGATGGTGTAGTTAAAAGGGTGGTGTAATTTAAGACCACAATTATAATGATTGTTAATAAATTGGTTAGATTTTATTTCAAATTCAATATTATATGAACCTTTTTGAATAGAGAATCCAAACCATTGAAAATCTTTTAATCCGATATTTGTTTTTTTAAATTGAATATCATAATTATTGTTAATAAATAAGGATGAAGTATTAGAGTAATAGAATGTATTTAGCATGTAATCATTATTATTTAAAATAAATCCTTTATTTGTTAAAAAATTGCGTATAGAATTAAATGTTCTATCAACTCTTTTTATAGAATAAACATTATTTGAATTTTCATTAATATGGGGTGAAAAAAGTTGATTTTTTATTGTATTTTCAGGAATAGTAATACCTTTTATGATATTTTTAATATAATCGATTGAAAAGTTAATATTATTAGTATAATTTTGTAAGTTTAGAGGATTTCCGTGATTTATGTTTAAAGAATTTAGGATAGTTGCTGGAAAAATTTCTTCGGCTTCAAAATCAATATGAAATGTATTATTTTTAGTAACTTTTAGGTAAATCTCACTAATTTTTTTAAATAGTGATTTTTCAAAAAATTGTCCTTCAGTTTGTCCTCCACATAGAGTATTATTATTAATAGAATCAAATAGTTTTAGTAAAAGTTCATTTTCATGTAAATTTTTTTTAAAATTATGCCAATCAATATCTTCATTATATTTTACGATTTGAAGACCATTTTTATATTGATTTATATAGTGAATAGCACCTTTTTTAATATATAATTCATTAGATGCACAAAAAATGAAGTATTTAAATTCAATATTTTTATTTATGCAGTAATTAAAATTAGAAACATGATAAGCTAATAAATCTTCACCAGGTGAATAGTTAATATTAGTATAATTAAAAAATAAATTATGATAATTACTATTTTCTTTTTGGAATGATGTAAATTTATTATTAATATGTAGAATTATTTTAGAATTAGGATTAAAATTAAATATATTTTCTATTGTATTATTTATAACATTTTGTTTTTCATGAACGGGAATTGAAAATAATAAATTAGTACTATTATTTATATTATTAATAGTAATCATGATATTAGTAAAAAAAAAATAATGATAATTAAACAATCTTTAGTATTTTTTATAATTTTTTTTTGATTTTTCTAGGTCTTCAATATTATCAATATCATCAATATCATTCATAATAAAAGGGAATATTTTATTACCAGACATAGAATTAAGATTAGTAATAGTTTCAGTTTTGATTAGGTCAATACATCCATTATGTATATAAGAGGTTTCAAACAATTGTCGAGGCATATTATAAGGTTCCTTCATACCATTATATTCTTTGTAGTAAGGAGTAAGAGTATTATTTTCAATATAATACATTTTTTGAGGAAGTTTATCAAAAGCACATACTGTTCTAAAACTATCATAATTATGAATATTATTTTTAAAAGTTTCAATACAAGTATTTAAAAGTTTTAAATTTCTATTTGGATATGTTGGTCTAAGGTGTAAGATAATATCTGGTAATATTTCATTATGTTCTTTTAAGTAATTAATAAAATGTTCAAAAACTTCTAAGTCAGTTGATAAATCTTGTGCAATATTAGAAGGGCGTATAAAAGGAACTTCAGCGTCATATGATTTACAAATTGAAGCATATTTTTCACTATCAGTGCTTACAAATGTGCGTTTAATAAATTTGGAGTCTTGGCTAATTTTAATACTATGATAAATTAATGGGAATCCATTATAGTCAATAATATTTTTATCTTTTATACCTTTTGAGCCAGATCTTGCTGTAATTAAAGAATATATTAACATATATTAAATTAATAAAATTATTTTAAGTAATCGTTTATAAATTATAAAATAAATAGGATAATAGATTAAAATGAATAATAATAAAATAAATAAAGAAGTTGATACAACAGATGAAGTTGATACAATAGATGATAAAGAAGTTGATACAACAGATGAAGTTGATACAACAGATGAAGTTGATACAACAGATGAAGTTGATACAACAGATGAAGTTGATAAAACAGATGAAGTTGATACAACAGATGATAAAGAAGTTGATACAACAGATGAAGTTGATACAACAGATGAAGTTGATACAACAGATGAAGTTGATACAACAGATGAAGTTGATACAACAGATGATAAAATAAATAATAAAAAAAAGATAGTATTATTTGATGTAGATGGTACGCTTACACCAGCAAGACAAAAGGTAAGTACTGAGATGAATAATTTTTTAAAAGAGTTAAGAAAGAAAATGAATATTGGAATTGTTGGTGGTTCAGACATAGAAAAACAAAAGGAGCAAATGGGAAATAATATAGTAAATGAAGTAGATTATGATTTTCCAGAAAATGGTTTAATTGCGTTCAAAGATGGAAATATAATAGGAAAAACATATTTCAAGGATTATATAGGAGAAGAGAATTTAAAGAAATTAATAAATTTTTGTTTAAAATACATAGCAGATATGGATATACCTGTAAAAAGAGGTACATTTATAGAATATAGAAGTGGAATGCTAAATATTTCCCCAATAGGAAGAAATTGTACTAAAAAAGAAAGAGATTATTTTGAATTGTATGATTCTAAACATAATTTAAGAAAAACATTTGTTGAAGTATTGAAAAAAGAATTTAAGGATTTAAATTTAACATATTCTATTGGAGGACAAATATCATTTGATGTATTTCCGAAAGGATGGGATAAGACATATTGTTTAAGATATTTGGATGAATCAGATTTTGATGAAATATATTTTTTTGGAGATAAGACATTTGAGGGTGGTAATGATTATGAAATATTTACGCATGAGAGAGTAAAAGGTTTTACTACAAAGGGTCCGGAAGATACGATGAATCAATGTAAAAAGTTATTTTTCGATAATATATAAAAATAATAATATACTTTAAATATAATGGTATATTTAGTATATGATCCATTTACTAAAAATCATAAATTTTTAATAAATAATTTAAAACATAATTTAAAAGTATTTAATCAAAAATTGGATGAAATACATGAGATAAATGAATGTGAAGATAAAGAGAATACATATATAATTTTAATAAATCATATGTTTTTGATTGAAAATAATAAAGCAAAAAAAGATTATTATAATTTATTAAAAAAGAAGAATAAGATTTTATACATAACAGAGCCATTAGAATTATTAATTGAAATCAAATTTTATATAAAGATTATTAATGAATTAAAGCCGTTAAAAGTATATACATATTGTGAAGAAAATTTAATAAAAATAAAACCTTTGTGCAAATATATAAATTTTTACCCAATAAATAAAACATATTTCAAATTTTTAGATATGAATGGACCAATGTATAATGATAAAGATTTAACAAAAATAGTTTTTATAGGTAAAATGAATAATTATAGAAATAAAATAAAGGAGTTATTTAAAGATGATTTAATAATTATTGAGGATAAATACAATAAAGAAGAGTGGATTGAAATAATAAAAAAGTATCAATATTTTATTAATGTGCATAGAAGACCTAATAGTAAATGTTTTGAGTCAATGAGAATATTACCATTATTATATAATGATTGTACAATAATAAGTGAGCATGTAAATAAAAAAGAAGAAAGTTATTTTAAAGAAGGTAATATATATTTTTGTAAATTAGAAGAAATGAAAGATAAATTTGAAGAAATTAAAAGTATAAGTTTTGGGGATATAGTAAGAAAATCACGAAATACAGAATATAATAAATTTATAAATATGAATATATTTTTTGGTAATTAAATGTTGTATATATATATATGGTAAATAAGAAAATAGAAACAAAGTATATAAAAGGAAAAAAAGAAAATAAAAGAATACCAAAAAGAGAAGTTAAAAAAAAAAATTTATGTAAAAAAGGAGGTAATGATTTCCCGTTTGAAATGCCAGAATTATTAGTATTTTCAGATAATAATAAAGAATTTCAAGGATTAAAACAAATGTCTAAACTAACAGAACTAGCAAAAAGTATGAAAAATTTACAAAGCTCAAAAGGAACACAGAATACACAGGGAACACAAGGATTACAAGGATTACAAGGATTAAAAGATTTACAAGGATTACAAGGATTAAAAGATTTACAAGGTCTTCAAGATATATCAAAATTATCTAATATATCAAAAGTTGGTGGAAAAAAAACAAAACCAAAGACAACAAAACCAAAAACAATAAAACCAAAGACAACAAAACCAAAAACAATAAAACCAAAGACAACAAAACCAAAAACAATAAAACCAAAGACAACAAAACCAAAGACAACAAAACCAAAGATTACAAAACCAAAAAAAATGTAAAAGTAGATATATCAATTAATTAAATTAATAAGATCTTTGTAACCATTTTTGTATATAGGCTATTTGTTCTTCGTTTGTATTATATATTTTAAATTCCATGTCATTATTTTTTAAATGTTTTAAATAAGATTTAGGGACGATATATTTTTTTTTAAAAAGGTTATAAATATTTTTATAACTTTTGACAGTTGATAAATTATCATTAACAATATTAATTTTTTTATTTAATATTTTACTTAATATATTATCCCAATCATCAATATCTTTATATAAGATTTTTATAAAAATTTTATTATTTTTTTCATAAATATTGTATTTATTTTTGAAATCAAATTTATTAAATAAAGGAATATTATAATTAGTTAATACACTATTTATAGAATGATATTCTTCAATAGTATTTAAGTATTTTAAGTTAAATATATGAATTAATTTTTGTATAGATAAATATTCATAATTAGGTACAAAAGTGTGTATATTTTGAAAAAAAGAAGATATTTTTCTTTCAATTGGTGTTCTATAAGAATCAATTATAAATAATTTTTTACATTTAGATGATAAGTTGATGGTATCATATAAAGAATCTGATTTAAATTGTAAAATATAATCATATTTACTATGAATTTTAAGACATTTAAATCCAGAATTTTTAAATGATGAATATAATGTGCTGCTTCCACATTTGCCGCCACACATAACGAGTATATCAATATTATGAGTCATATTAGTATATACATATATAAATAAAAATAGAATTTATAAAATAAAAATTTACATATGTTCATTTAATTTATTTAATATATCAGGAAATTTTGTTAAATTTGATTGTAAAATATTAATAAAAGAAGATTTAAAACCATTATTAAAAAAATCAAAATATTTTTCGAATGCATCTTTATCTTTTAATAAATTAATATAATCTATAATATTACAGTTTGATATAAAATCTTTAATATAAATTTCAATGTGCATATTATGGTATATATTAAAATAATAATCTATAAATAATGGACCATTCTTTTTTATAGTATCTAATAACTTAGTCCCCACTATTAAACCTAATTTTGAACCTAAATCATGATAACTATTATGTAAATAAAAATGATTTAAGTTATATATGGTATCTGTTTTTTTAAAACTATTTATTTCAGGTGAGTCATTATATTGGTTAGAAAAATGATTAAATTCAGTTTTGGATCTTTTTAAGTTAAAAGTTTCTTGTTCTAAATTTCTTTTCATAAGTACATCTTAACAAATAAAAATGAATAAACAAAAATAATTAAAAAGTATAGGATATATAAATTAAATTATTCAATTTTTTTATTGATGTATAGTATATGTTAAATATAAAAACAATTGGAATATGTATTATAATTTTTGTATTAATAACAATATTTCAGAAAGAAAAATATTATAATTTTTATCCTACAATACATGTTTATCCGAATAATCAAAAAGAAGTTTTAGTAGTAGAAAAATATATAAAAAAGAGAAATAAGGAAATGGTAAAATTTTATGAATTAACAAATGAATCAATAATTTATGCTTATATACCACATGTAAAAGAAACAAAGCAAGAATTATCCAATTTAATAACTAAAAAAAGATTTGAAATATTATTTTTCAAAAATTTAATAAATAGAGCACGTCCTAAGAAAGTAAAACATGATTTAGATGCATTTTATTCATATACAGGATTAACACCATCATATCCAGCAGGGCATGCGTATCAAGCATATTATTTGACGAAATATTTATCAAAAAGATATCCAAATAAAAGGGATTTATTTGAGAAAATAGCAAAAAAATGTGATTTATGTAGAGTTTATGCGGGTATTCATTATCCAAGTGATGGACAATTTTCAAAATATTTAGTAGATTTATTTTATAATTAAAAGAATGAATAATTATATGCTTCATAGCATTGTTGAATTTCATCTGTACATTTAGCGCTTACTTTAACACCAATAATTTGTCCATTGAAATTTTTAGGATAATTAATAGTAATTTCGCAATATTTTCCTTTACTATAACCAACAAACATATTTAGAATTCTTTTTTTACCACGACTAATCATTCTACTAGATGCGATTATAGCTTTAATGACGTAGTTTGAATCATTTTTAAAGAAATAACATCCAGGAAAGAAATCATCTGTTTTCATATCCCAATAACCAAATTGTTTTAGTTGTTCAGTTGTTGATAATGTATAAAATTTTTTCATTCTATTTTTTGAGAATACACTTATATCATCTTTATTAAGTAATATTTGATTATAATCAACACCAATACAACGTGCTTCATAATAATGGACCCATTTTTTATAAGAAGATTCACAATGATTTAGTGTAGCTTTCCAGAAGTCTTTTGGTGAATGTGCTTTAACATAAGCTAATTGCCAAACAAGTTGAGCATAAGAGTATGCGTGAGATTTACAAAAGCTATATTTTCTCAAATTTTTTAATTTATTTAGTACTTCATTTTTTTTTTTATCACTGTGCATAGATAATTCTATTGCTACTTCGGCAATAGTAGTTTCATCACCTTTTGCGAATCCTCTTCTATATTTATCAGCTAAGTCTTCATCGCATTTAAGTGCTTTACTAATAATATCAATAGCATCGTCATCAAATACGAATTTATCTTGTAAATCTTCAACTTCTTCAAAGTTACGAGCATCTTTTGCAGCTGGACGAATAATAGATAAACAAATGGCTATTTCATCAACAGTTTTTGGTTTAATCTTCATAAATGATTTACGTATTAGTGGTGATTCAGCGAATGTTAATCCAATATTGTCACCGTTCATTAATAATTGTTTTGTTTTAATATCTTCACAATGTTTTTCAAAGTTAATATTTTTAAAACCGATAGACTGATATAATTGAGCTAAAGCACGACTAGACAATATGTCTATTTTAAATTGGTTATTATCAGATATGTCATGTTTATTAAGTACAATTTGACATAGTCCATTTTTATTGCTTTCTTTATGTATTTGCTTTAGTTTTAATTCTTCTGGGACTCCTTCAGGGTAATAGACAATACCACCACAATGTAATGAAAAGCATCTAAAAGTACCATCTAATTTATTTACATTTGTATCCAAGTCTTTTTTTTGTTGTTTATTCAAGTTAGATATAACATCATTGATGTCATATTTAGAAATAAATCCACGAATACCAATGGAACGTAGTCCTTCTCTTTTTGCAGATTTTTCGTGATAATAAACATGATTACTAATACGTGCTATTTTACCAGGCCATTTCATTTGTAATTTAAGAAAGACTTCATCACGCATATTATAAGGAAAGTCAAAATCAATATCAGGTAAATTATTACGATATTTATTTAAAAATCTGGAAAATTTAATATTATATTTAATTGGATCTACGTGACTAATACCAACTAAATAACATACTAAAGATGAACCACAAGAACCTCTTGTAACATGAGGTATATGTTTAGTCATTTTCAGGATTTCTAAAGCACGCATAATATATCCAATTAATTTTTTAGATTCAATCATATTTATTTCATGTTTTAGTCTATCTTTATAAATTTGTTCATTTGGTAATGTTCTTATCATAGATTTATACAAATCATTAACAGTATAATCAGATTCATCTCGATTACATATTTCAATTTTACGTTTAATATTATCATTTTTCAATAATTTCAATGTATGGATCATTATTTTTTGATGAGTACCAATTTGATAATTATAAGACCATGGAAAAATATCTTTAGGTATTTCTAAATATTCACTCATTTTATCTATGATTTTAGTTGAGCTTTTAGCTTTTATGTCAATAATTAATCCTGATTTTTTAATATTATTTTTATCTTTTCTTAATACGCGACCAATACATTGAACGAAAGTTTTACAATATCTATTTTGTACGAAGTCTAAAAAAACGGCACAATCAAGATTTTTAATATCACTCCCTTCTCTATGTTTTCCAGCACAGAAAAGTAATGCTTTTTCATTTTTATTTTCAAATTCTTCAAAACTGTGAAAATCATTTATTTCAACACTTGTATCAATACAAATTAAATAATCATGAAAATATTTGTTCCATAATTTTGCATAATTAATGCATGATTCAATCATACCACACCAAATAATAACTTTTTTATAAGGCATTTTATCAATTAATATTTTAACATTTTGAATAATTAAATCTTGATTCATATTTTCGTCTGATTTAAACCAATGAATAGTGGGTTGTACAATAACATCGTCAATATATGCATTATAAATAGAATAATTGCTTAAAATTTTTTGGAAAGGTTCAAAGTTAGTATTTGGAGTAGCGGAGAATCCTAACACTTTTACATTAGGATATTTTTGAAGCATATAAGAATAATAATCACGAGTACTCTGATTGTTGATGGTATGACATTCATCGTGAATAATTAAATCAATATTGATATTTATTTTTTTAAATTTATCATTAGATGTTAAAAAAGAGCGATTAATAATGGTTAATGTAGATTTACCCCAAAATCTACTTGTATTAACACTATTAAACCAATCTTGTTGTTTATGGTCACTATAATTTAAAATATGAAATTTTTTAAAAACGTCTTCATAGCCTCGTTCTTTAAGTGTTTTACTTGAGAATTGTTCAATTAATATAGATTTTCTTTCACAAATCCAGAATATATTTGTATGTTTATATTTTTCATTAAATGCTAGAATTAATTGAAGTGCGACCCAAGATTTTCCAGTTCCTGTAGCATGAAAATGTATTCCAGATTCAAAATTATTATTTAATGTTATATTTACTGCATTTTGTTGATTTTTACGCAGCATATTTTTAGAAATATCATATAATAATGTTAATATTATTTTAAATAATATTGTATTAAAATATTATTTTTAAAAAAGATTTACAAAATTAAATTTTTATAAGTATTAATATGAGGTTATTCACCATTAAGTTGTAGTATTTCTTTTACAGTAAGTATTTTTTCATCCCAAATATCATTTTTAATATGTTTCCATAAAACAATTTTATCATCTAGTTCTGATTGAAATTTAATAGTACTAGATATATACCAATTTTTTCCATTATCATCTCCTGTATTATTGATAACTATACCATTTTTAAAATAATTTTTGTTACCAATAATTGTACATAATTCTAAATAGAAATCATTATAGTCAATATTGTCTTCATCAGAGATAATACTATCTTCGTCTGAAGAAATAAAAAAATCTATTGAAGATGTATCATGACTACAAGGTGTTCTAAATAAAGGTTCTTTTTGTTGTGTTTCATTGATATGTAATGATAAAAAATTAAATGGACAACATCTTCTTTTTTTAGTTACAACCATACTATAATTTATTAAGTGATTTTTAAAAATTGAATATAAATATTTCAATTTTTATATTAAATATAATAATATGAAAGAGATTGAATATGAAGATACAATATTTAAGGTAGGTAAAAATTCAGCAGAAAACTGGGAATTATTAAAGGAAAATGAAAAATATTTATGGTTTCATTTAGAATCATTTCCGTCATGTTATGTTGTATGTTGTTCTGAGGAACCAACAAATGATATGATTACATATGGTGCAAAATTATGTAAAGAAAATACGAAGTATAGAAATTTTAATAATATAAAGATAAGTTATACTCCATTGAGTAATTTAAATAAGGCAGATAAAGTTGGTGCTGTATATATAAAGAGTAATAGGAAGGTTAAAAAGATAGGGATTTAAGTATAAATAGAATTAAATATAATTAGAATTATTTATTTTCAAGTTTTCAGAAGGAGTTTGAATTTCTTTATCATTCATAGCTATAGTTACATATATATTAGGTAAATCATCATAGTGTATATCTTTTACTGTACATTTAGTCATATTTTTATAAACTAGTTGTTGATTTTTCTGTATATGAACATAAATTATATAAAGTACTCTATATTTGCCTTCATAAACTTCACTACAAAGTCTAAATTCATGTTTAATAAAATATTTTGGGATAATAGGCATAAATGTATCACAATGAAAGTCTTTATCAATTAAAGTAATATGAAGTTTATTGATTATATTTCTATCAAAAAATGTTTTATAAATAGTTGAACCACCAATAACCCAATTTATATCATAATTTTTAGTATTTAAATATGAAATAAGTGAGTCAATTGATTCAAAGCTTTTAATTTCATAGTTTCCTTTTTTTTCATCAATTTTCAAAGTTGAAGAAATAATATAATTATGTCTATTATTAAGAAAATTTATACTATTCCATGTATTTTTGCCCATAATAACTGAATTATTACCATTACCAATTGTTAATTTTTTAAATCGAACTAAATCTTCTCTAAGTTTCCAAGGAAGTTGATTATTTAAACCGATTCCTTTATTTCTACTAATGGCGGCAATAGCATTAAATATCATTAATATAGACATATATAAAAATAATTATAAGTAATTAAATTTAAAAGAAATACATTAAAATATTAGTTATATATAGGTAATGAGTACTAATAATACAAGTATGACATCAGATAAATTTTTAGAATTAGCTTTTCAAGATACACCACCTGTAGATTATAACACAAATAATAGTAATATTGAAGAATTAAATAAAATATTTGCCGTTCATACTGTAGTAAAACCAGAAGGAGGAGCTAGTGGTGCTAGTATATATTTACTATTTGATAAAAATAAAAACTTAAAATATGTATTTAAATATAGTGTGCTAGCTTCTAAATATATTAACAAAAAAAGACAAAGGTCAAATAATACTAATTCAAACAATTCAATAAGTTCAAATATTTCAAATATTTCAAATATTTCAACAAGTTTATCATTAAATAAACAACATAATAAAAGTAAATATAACGGTGATCAAAAATATGTAAGGACAATTAGAGAAAATTATTTAAGTAAAAAATTTACAGAAATCCAAATAAATGAAAAAGAAAAGATAACACCAAAAGCAATAGAAATAGGATTCTTAAAGGATTTTACACTTATTATAAAAGATCAGAAACTTATAATAAACCCAGAAAAAGATGAAATTGATACACTAGAAAAACAAATATATAATTTTAAAAAAGATAAAAAACATACTAAAAATGAAAAAAAAGAAT
>Ga0206125_10002810_pt1 | contig 17679 bp, 17 predicted proteins | sample Helgoland_Spring_4_FD_148598 | JGI IMG/M metagenome (GOLD analysis project Ga0206125, IMG submission 148598) | Pelagic subsurface seawater microbial communities from Kabeltonne, Helgoland, North Sea - Helgoland_Spring_Bloom_20160331_1 | ecosystem: Environmental > Aquatic > Marine > Epipelagic ... | reverse complement strand
TCCTACACCTAAACCACCGGGAACAATAGGAATAAGATTTATCAAAAGCAACAAAGGTACTATATGGGAGTGTAATGAAAGTGGTATATCAAAGTTTAATGCCAAAGCTGAAAAATAAAAAACAAAAATCATCATTATATGAAGAATCATATTTAATACTAAAGTTAGGCAAAGAGGTATTAATTTCCCTCTATAGATCTCAATAGCACTCAGAAAGCCATCAAGGAACTTATTAAACGGAAACTTATTAATCCAACCTGAATTGAATAATGTCTTCGATCGACGGGTAAAGAGCAACCAAATGATAGACGAAGAAAAAGTGAAAATTATGACATAAATCCATAAATTCCAACGAAAGATAGGATCTCCAATTGGCACTTGATAATTAATACATATTAATACTACGCCGACGATTATTAACGAATAAACGCCCATAATACTATCGATAAAAATTGACATTAAAGCCAAATTACTTGCGCCTCGAGTTTCTTTATGAACGAAGTATGCCTTAATCATAGCACTACCTGTTGCGCCACCTGGTAGATAAAACATAAAGAACGTACCAATCATATGAATTTTAAAGCACTGGCTTAGACTAATAGGAACATCAACAGCCCGAATTAATAAAAACCACTTAAGACCACCGAGAAAAACGATAAGTAAGAAAATTATTAAAGCAATACCTAATACTAAATAACTATCCTTTCCAACTTGCGAAAAAACCTGAAAATCAATGCCGTCAATGTAAACTAGGCAACCAATCATCAAGAAAACAACGACAATCTTAATCAAGTGTGTCATCACTGAAACCCCACAACGATAGACTCGATTACAGATTTGTTTTTTTCGCGCAACGATAATAAATAAATTATAGACACTATAGAGCCTAATTTGAAAATACCATCTGATGAAGAATTAAGTATCTTTGCAAACAAGTACGGATACAAGCTCATACAAACACTAGTGAGCCTGTAACTAAAGATTGCTGCATTAGCGAACGAGACGAATACCACCAGAGAAAAAATAAACGAATAAACGAAAACATCTATCTGAAATGAACTTCTATATAACGATACTAACAGTAAAAATAAAATGAGAAAAACCTGATTATAATTAGATACACTTTGACCATAACCTTCCCGATCCCAGTTCAAATAAACATCGATTCGTGGATCGAGAAATGACAAATAAGACACGCTAGACCCTAAAATAATTATAAAAATAAATGGTAAAGCCTTGATTAGCATGCTTTTATTCCTCTGAAAATCATACGAAATAAATAACCCGACTAAAATTAGGACAGTGAAATGAAATGAAGCGCCTAGTAAGTAGAAAAAATATCGAAGCAACCCTGTTGACACAAACCCAGCTAATACAAAATTCACCGCCAGGCTTACTCGAAGTTGAGAGAAGTCTCTCACTAGAAAAAGATGCAACACCAGTATAGAAAGTACTATTCCAAAACTTAGATTCAATCTTAAACAGATAAACCAAATAAGCAGAAGATTCAAAATCCCAATCGTTAGTAGGAACGACTCAAAAGGCAAACCAACACTTTTAGATAAAAACATTAATAGGTTATAACCAAGATCAACAATATCACCTGTGTCAATATGATCGTAGTTTCGTCTATAACTAGATATATCTATACCATCAGACCGATACATCCCAAGTAGGTATAGAATTGACACATAAAATGCGAGTAAAGGTGAAACTACTCTTTTAAATTTATTCACAACCGCAATAATTAGTGAAAGCTTTAAGAGTGTCACGATTGGAAAATAGAAAAATGAGTACATTTGAATTTTAGATATAATTTAAATAACAAAAAGTTTTCATGAGCTTCACTAGTCTCCACAGCACCATAGCAATATGTTTCGTTAAAGTATTTGCATCTTTAATTCAATAAAGTTTAATAGTTTAGCTCAACCAATCCCTGGGAAATCATTTATTTTAAAAAGTTCTGCGCCTGGGCACTTTAGAAACTTCGATGCACGAGCTACTAACAATAGCCTAAAGTATGTATCCCAAGCATTTGACTCATCCCAAAAACGATCAGTTTCACACCAGTGAGTCCAAACGCAACGATGCTTAGACCTATACAAATTCAAGCCACTGATTGTGCTGGTTGTTCGAGTTTGTGCGGGTTGCTTCAGAACATGACTAATTAGCGCAAAAGGCCTAGGCGACCCGCTATGTGTCCTTAACAGCTTAGACTCACAAAACCCACCATCGATATTTTGCTCGCTCAAAATTGTTTTTAACGTAAGCTTGACAGCTTCTGACTGACCTATGTCAGTCACAAATGGAGACGTCAGCATAAAAATTGCGTCGTAGTCATAACATCCTCCACCACCTGGATAAGGAGCAAAATGCCCCAATTCATCAGCAAAAATAGCTGTGTTGCCAGCAGCTAGTGTCCATGGAGCCTCACTTACACCAAGCGCCTCAAAAATTTCATACTGATGATAGCCATTTTGGAAGTGGAGATATTGCATCGTATTACTTGGCCCCCAATATCCATTTTTATTTACATTTTTTAGGTGAAGATTAATCCAATCTGTAATCTGTGAACCGCAATCAATTGTCATAGTATGCATACTATAGTATGAAATTACCGCTCTGAACATTGCATAATTTCCGCTTCCAGGAGCACCTAAAAATACTCCTCTCTTTATAAGATCATCTTTGATATCAGAATTTAAATAATCTTTTACGATTTGTTGATTTTCGAAATTTAACTCTCCTCGGATGATGTACAGCGCACTGAGTGTAAAGCACAATAATTGTAAAATTGGTTTATCAAATTTCAATTCTTGATTTTGAGACTTTCTTACATGATAGAATTTATTGAAATCTAAATTCAAATCCTCATTTAAAATAGCACGTTTTTGTTCTATCCAATTAGTATCTTTACATAGCGCCCTTATAAAAATTATAAAACACCGAGCATAAGGCGTAGGTTCCGAGCGCTCAAAAAGCTGAAATTCATTTTTAATTTCTAAACGTGAAATAAACCCCAAAGACTGATTTATAACTTCCTTTATAATTTGTCTTGTTGTCATGCTAAAAAAACTTATTGAAAATTATCAATACCTCAACTTTATCAATTAGCCCTGACTTCACCGATTGTACTTAGATCCATAATCTGACCTAGTATTAGAAGCTGAACGATCTCTGAGGGAACTATCATCTCGTAAGGAATCTTAAACATAATTCATACCTATTCCTCACCACATAAAGTTCAGGACATCGTTGGATCTAATGCAAATTGTCTAAGTTCAGAATCGCTATTTTCCATCAACTCTGAAAGGTTATTTGGTCTAAAATCAGCACGACATGGTGACAGATACTGAAGCATTATGATATTTCTACCCTTATCTAAGCACCGGCTACCGTAATGAAGGCACTTACTAGTGTCGACATAGACCACTGATCCTGCATCAAATGAGCATTCGATCTTATGGCCACTAGGAACAATATCATAGACGACCTCATCAGAAAGTCTTTCAACATTACGCTTCTTTCCATATTTAGTCCTATTTACTACCAACTCAGTATCACTCGCCCCCAAAAACGTGAATGGGCCTCCAGACTCAACTACATCATCTAGATGGACAAATATCTTTACTTGCGAAGTATCAGCGTTATCTAGGTGATAAAGCTGACTGCTTTTTCCCACTCCATACTGCCCAGGTTCTGAGTACCAAAGAGCGATCTCAGACAACACAGGTATGAAACCTAGATAATCAGCGACTATGGCCAACATATCATCTGACGTTGCCATATTAATAAAGGATGGGTAATTTGTTAAATGACCTTGATTTAAATGATTCTTTAAGAATGATTTGTTAGCAAAACTTTTGACTTCTTTTCCATCATTTAAGATTTTTCTTGAATCACGCATTACCTCACTTAAATGAGGCAAACCTTTGTTAAGATCTAAGGCATAACCGTCTTTCATAGAAATGCGAGGCTTAAACAAATCTAGGGCATTATTTTTATGCCTTATAAATAAATCTTTTCTAGCTTTTAGCCTTTTAGAATACCTAAATGTATTTATACCTTTTACTACTCGCACTCGTGTTCGCATCGGTAAAATTTTTGCTACATAATTTAAGCATATGTCAAATTTATTCATTATCGTACCTTATATCAGCTGGTGAATTGATGGCCTGTCATAACGAGTAAACCCGCAAGTTAGTGAACTATATTTTTTCCTGAGAAATGAAAATACATCACTACCAAAATTAATCAAGCATTAACGGATAATTTTAGCATTACATAATCAATAATGTTTGTGCACATATTTTGATATTACATTGACAACTTTGTTTCTATGTTCTGTAGGCATAATTGATAGCCATATACTTATAACACAAAGCCACACTGAGGCTAGCCAAATCAGCAGCAGCTCAGCAGTACTAGTCGGAAAAGTATCGATGGGGATAAAAAACGTCTGAATCACTAACCCCATAATTATGTACGGCAGGCAGACTAGACTAGGAACAACTGTTGTTTTAAATATAATATAGTATGCAGAGCAAGCGAAATAATTCGATAACAGTCGGGGATATACATACAAGCCTTTAGCAGACATCGCCAAGACTATTCCTAGAGCCATACCTATTACTTTAAGATCCGTTAGGTATACCAGTAAGATCCCAACTAATACACCAACAAAAGTGGTCCATAGCTCTGCAACTGAAGAAGACCAATGTCTACCAACTGACGCTAGTATCGAACGTCCAATAGATGATGACAATCCAAGTGTATAGCCAGCAAATAACAAGGTCACTATTGTGTTAATGACGCGAATGTCTTCTAGGGTGGTCTTCGGCCCTAAAAGCCATAGTCCAAATATTAGTTCGCCAATATAAAAGAAGCTAATAACCGCCAGGTACGATATACACACTAGATACCTAGTTGTTTGAATATAATTATTGAAGAGCTTATCCCGCTCGCTATCAGTTGAAACTCCGGCAGCAATCGGAGAAGTAATAGTGGCAAATGTTTGGAAGAAAGGAGTAATTGACATAAAAATCATCAGCGGCACCGCTAATAATGAAACTGATTGCAAGTCTATCAAAAATCCAACAATTGAGGACGTTCCTTGATGCAATAATAAAGCGCTAAAAGTAACAAGCAATGCAGCAAAACTCATTGAAAGCAATAATAGAAGCACAGATCTGGAGACGTTTTTCCAGTATAAAATTTGACGCCCAGAATTAGAATACTGTATCGCAATTAGAAACAGTGTTACGCTAATCGCTACGCTCGTGCCAAATACAACATAACCGAGCGATAGAAGGCTAGGTGTTCCGTACCCAAATAAGACAAGGATTAATATCAATTTGCAGGCATTACCAACAGTGTCAATATGTTGAATTTTATCGAAAAGATGTTTGCTAGCAAGCATCCCATAGCCGGTTCTCATTGGCAATATGATACCTACCGAGATAATGGCAAGTAAAATAACATCTTTACTTTCTTTCAATAACTCTTGTGGGATATCAAATAGATCTACATATACGCTACTGAGCCATAACGAGGAAAATATAATCAGCACGCCTATTAATAAAAGGATATAGAATGTAGTCGTAAAGATAGAATGAGCATATGTGGAGTCCTCTTGGGACTTTCGCATTGCTAACAAGCGAACTAAACTATTCGTAATACCGATGTCAAAAAACATCATTATCCCTGACAACTGAACGGCCAGAAGCCAGATACCAGTCACCTTTAAACCAAAGTGATTCACAATAATTGGCGTAGTGATCAAAGGAATTAATATTAAGCAAGATCGGTTAAACCAGATCCAAAAAATATTTTTAGTCGTTTGCTTAGCACTTGGCGCCAAAGTTCTATATTCCGAAAATGACAAGGATTTACCTTTGATTATTACAAGATGATAGAGATTAAGGATTAAGCTATCTGACGTTATCAGATCTATCGAAGATATAAATAAACCATTGGGAAAACCATCAAAAAAAGTGATGATGAGTAACTAATATATTAATAAGCGAAGAAAAATACGAATATTAATCTGATATCTCTTGTTTTCCTACTTGAGAATTTTTGCTAGATGGCTACCATTTTGATTAAAAAACAAATCAAATACACTTTTTGCAACATCTAATGGGCATAGCCCTGACTTCACCAATAGCCATTCGGATATATCGGCCTCTTTAATTGTACAAAGATTTCCAGCAACATTTCTAACAACTACAGTCTGATACCCTAGATGCCCAAATATGGCCATTCTGTGATTGCCTTGAAGAACAATGAACCGTTCACTACCATCTGAGCGGACTAGAAATGTCCCGCCTACAAAAGTATTGCCGAACAACCAAGGCTGATAGCCATCGAGTTTTATTTTCTCATACAATGCTATAGTTCTGTCAAATTCCTCCTTAATAAAACTATCTGACGAAGGACCACAGAACCGAGACAAGAAGGGATCTTTTCTAGTGACACATTTGCCAGATTGAAATGTACCCCAAGGGTAAACAAAGAGCGGCAACTTCGAGGCAGAGCTTCCATCTACAAAGTCACAAATACTTGATGGTTTGAAATTTTTAAGAAACACGTACATAGTCGTATCTCGATAATCAATATCATGGTTCGCATCATACTCCTGCAATGTTGTGCTAATATGATGCCACCCGCTTGAACAAAACGACGCTCCAAATATCGAACGAACCTTGTCTATAGGTATCTTTTTTTGAAAAACTGATGAGGTCAATAGCCGATATACATTTCCAATATAGAAATGTATCCGCTTATAAATGAAACTTAATAGATAAATCATGAATTTAATTTACCTGACAAAATGTTTACGACGGTTTTAAAATAACGCTTAGTATGACTTAGCAAAGTTAGAATTCGACCACGATGCAATATTTGATCAGGCTGCTTAAAGATATCCCTATCGACTTTACTCGCAACGAGAATAGCTCGCCTTTGTCGCGGGTCATCAACACGATAAAAATACATAAATCCTTGACGTTTTAAGATTGATTCTAGGGCCGCGTAACTAAGTAACCAGTACTCAGTGCCGTAATAATCATCCTTATCTGTACCTTTTTGGGAAAAATAAGCATAAGACTCATCATGCAATCCGTGCTTAAGTGACTTCCATTCAAATAATACCGTATCTGTTAGCGATGATATTGCAGCTATAGCCTTAAAAGGATCAGGAACTCGATGTAAGAAACCCATGCAAATACACAAATCAAAATGTTCTTGTTTTTGGATTTCCGGGGAATAAATATCCATTACTTCAAAATCTAAATTTTTGGGCTCGAGGATATATTGAACAAATCTTGCCTTTTTGATTCGCAATGTATCAATGTCTGCCCCCTTAACATAGGAAGCCATTGCAGATATTTTAGTAGAGAAGAACCCTTCATTACACCCTATGTCTAGCACTCGTTTTCCTGAAACATCGAGCATATTTAATATGGGCTTAATTCTTTCCCATTTAACTAGGTTTTTACCATGTGAAACTTGTTGTTTAGGTGATGTTTCTATTCCGTGGGTTAATAGGATATTATGATTCCAAGGTTGCTCACTTCCCAATTCAGCAATCTTTCCCTGAATATCTGTTTTTGTTAATTGAATTTTCATTACATCTTATTTCTTTGCTCATGATTACTAGTCCTTGCAAACAAAAACAAACTTTTATTATATTTTTTTAACTTACATTTTTTAAGGCCCTGATTTTTTGATAACACATTTTGTATTTTTTCAATTTTTTCATGGTCGAACCCTTGTAATTTTTTCCTGGTGAAAGTGTAATCATTGCTTCTTTTCAAAGAGTTATAGCTCTCTTTAAGTCGTAAAAGAAGAAATTGTTGCCAAAGGTTTTTTTGAATAGCCTTGCCAATGTTGTTTATTCTAATTTCTTTCAATTTATTTATAATTAGTTGTGCTGTTGGCTGGTTATGTGAAAAATAATTTTCTAATACTTGATGTCTTTTATGTTCGTCATTTGGATATCGTTGGTTATTTGTCAAATGCTCAACAACTTGAGAAATTTTACTAAATTTTATACTTATCTCTAGGGGAATTTTTGTGACTATATCTTTTGGGTAATTTTCAGGCATAAACGAAATTGGTAGCTTGTCCAAAAACGAAGACTCAATTGCGGTTGTGCAATCAGGGTGGATAATCTGGTCTGCCGCCAACAACCACGGTACTACTGACCCACTATAAATAACCTTTATATTGTCAATGCCTTTAAATGCATTTGCATAGATGTTGTGATCCTCTTCCGGATGAGGGCGCAAAATAATTTTTTTATCCACTTTGCTAGATAATTCTATTGTCAATTCAACAAAAGCATTAACTTTTATTTTATCAAAACTAACAATGTTCTTAATATTCTTAAATCTATTGCCATAATTCTCTATGACAAAATCGTCACCTTTTACATTATTCCCAAAACCCATGTTCGTATTTATCAATATGAAGTTACCATGCTTTTGAGTTATTTTTTCGACATCTTGGTTATATAAGTAATGGAATTCTGGCTTCAGCAGCTCAAACCGAGGATGACCTGTAATTATTGTTTTTTCAGTACCTCTTGTATTCTGTTTAATCAACTCATGCTGTTTGATGCCCCATAGAAAAACAGTATGGGCGTACTCGAAAAGTTGCGGTGCATATCTTTCTTTCAAAGTACTATTATCCATAAAATCAACAGCACCCTCCTCATCTAAATTTACAATAACACCATTATTTTCTTGGATTTTCTCATATAGGGGCTCAGATACATCAGCATGGTAGCCCTTATCTAGATAAATATAATTTTTAAGATGCTTGGCAAGATGGTAGATGTTACTTTTACTGCCTAAATAACAGTCAAATCCGGCGTGGCACAGCAAATTGCATAAATACACTTTATAAAGAAGCTCTCTAGAACTGGTTTCAATAGGGATTAAAATATTGATGGCCATTTACTCCTAACAATTAGACTTCATTATGAGTTTTAGTGCGCTAAGGTCTTCTGGCGTATCTATATCTAGACTATCTTCTGCATTCATAATGTAAGGATAAGCACCATTAGAGGGGAATGCATTTTTCTTTTTAAAATCCGAATAGAGAAATACATATATGGCTCCATTTGCAGCATAAACTTTGGGGATATCTTGGCGTCTTTGATTGGTCATTTCTTCTCCAAATAAAGCTTGCAAACAACCATCTTGATCTACTAAAAAAGACTTGAAAGGTGATTTAGACATTTGAGTGACACTAACCAGCTTATTTAGTCCTTTCGCGATCATTTTGTTCAAGGCATCATCAATATGCTTTGCCGTACGTAATGGCGAGGTAGGCTGGAGATAAACAATATATAGATCTTTCTTAAGTAAATTTTTGGATAAATTGTTAATCAAGTGTTCAACTACACTCTTCGCTGGAGCTTTATCAGATGCGATTTCTTCGGGTCTAACTACTGGCGTGGCACCTACCTTTTTTCCATATGCTAATGTAGTATTATCATCCGAAGACACGAAAACTTCATCGATGTATTTTGAGTTCAAAGCAGCTTGAATTGAGTACCCAATTAAAGGAATGCCATTAACTTTACTCATGTTTTTCCCAGGCAAGCCCTTAGAGCCTCCTCTAGCAGGTATTAACGCAACAACAGGATATTCATTTAACAACATAAACTAATTTAGGCCCAGTTTTTATTTCAGAAAAATAAATTTTGTATCCAATGACAGATTTGCCACCTATTACTTAAGAAAAAAGATTTAATATTCATAATTCTTTTCGTGAGTTCCCCAATCTTTTTTTCCAATACCTGCATCAATAAGCTTTTTTAACCCTTCATCAAGGCTAATATTAGCTTGAAAGCTTAATTCCTGTCTTGCTAAAGACGTATCAGCATGCCTAAAAAAAATCTCTCTACTCTTATCTCTATCGCCAAAACTAGCTCCAAGCACAGAGGGCTTCAGAGATGAATTAGAAGGACTAAGACTTATAATTTTTTTAGCTAAATCTAAAATAGTTATTGGTTCAGAGTTACTACCAATATTGTATATTTTACCTGAAGAGATTGGATTTTGAAGGGCTAATACTACACCTCTCGCTGTATCTTCTGCAAAACAATAAGATCTTAATTGATCACCTGCACCATTTATAATTGGTGACTTTCCACTCAAAACATTGTTTACAAATCGAGTAATAACAAATTGTCCAACTTGACCAATTCCATAAGTATTAAAGAACCTAAGTATGCATGTATCAAATGCTTTTAGCTCTTCACCAAAAGCCTTTGTTAACTCCTCTCCAGCAAGTTTGGAAATTGCATAGATAGTTTTACCCTGTGTGATTGACTGCTCAGTTACAGGATTGGAAAATGGTTCGCCATATACCTCAGATGATGAGGCAAATATAAATTTCCTAACAGTTCGTGCGCCCTGTGCCGCTTCAAGAATGTTTCTTGTTCCATCGACATTGATATCAAGACACCTCAATCTATTTTTTTCTGTTCGCTTTACCCCAAGATGGGCTGCAAGATGGATCACCGAATCACAACCTCTTAAAGCATCACGTAAAAATGTCTTATCTAAGATAGATCCCAAAATATGAGTAAAATTACTATCGTTAATAGCTACAGGCATATCCTGGGTGTCTATCCCAACAACCTCATGACCTTGACTAATTAATTCTCGAGATACAGATACGCCTATACATCCGGAAACACCAGTTACAAATACTTTCATAATTAAATCCTAATAAGTAATTAATTTTTGAGCGCTAATCCCTTTTTGAACCTTCATCTTAATCAAAGATACAATTCTTTCAGCAGATTTGCCATCACCATAAATATTTTTAACATTATTTAATTTTTTCGAAAACTCTTTATCAAATAATACTTTTTTCATACATTCAACTATGTCGTCTTTTTTAAATTCACAGTCCAAAACATTTATACCTCGCTCTCTTCCATTTTGTCTTGATCCTATATTAATTACTGGTAACCCAAAAGTAGGTGCTTCTCTTATACCAGCGGAAGAGTTGCCAACCATTACAGTGCAATGCTTCATGAGGCTTGCAAAATGATTTGATTTAATATTAGGAATGAGAATTATTCCATCTTGCTGCTTAAGAAGTTCAATAATTTTTTTTCCTCCAGCATCAGCATTCGAATAAATTCCAAGTATTTCTATATCAAATAATTTTAGCGCATCCAAAACCTCAGATATTTGGTCGAAAGACTCTTCAAACTCAGTTGTTACCGAGTGTAAAGTCAAAATTACTGAAGGTTTGTTGAACGACAACCCATAAAGAATAGAAAGCTCTTCTTTAGAAATATAGTTATATGATGAAAGTTCATCGATATAAGGGCAGCCCGTATTATATACATTACCTTTTATTTCACCCATTTTTATTATTCTTTGACAAGCACCATCAGTAGCTGCAAAGTGAACATGCGAGAGTTTTGTGACTGCATGTCTAATCGATTCATCGATTGTTCCAGTTACCTCACCACCTTGAACATGAAAAATTGTTAGATTCATTAATGCTGCAGCAGAAGCGGCAGCCAATGTTTCAACTCTATCAACAGTTATCAACATAACATCAGGCTGAAGTTCATGATAGGCATCTGACAAGCCTTTCATAGCATGAGCAACACATCTGGTCATGCCATGAGGGGTGTCATAATCTTCAATATACATTGGCACAATTTTATTAATATGGAAGCCATCTTCCTTTATTTCATTGATCGTCAACCCGTAATCATCAAGAAGATGTGAGCCCGTTACTATAAGCTGCAAATTAAATTCAGTATCTTCATTAAGTATTTTTAGAACTGATCGTATTCTTGGATAGTCAGCTCGGGTCCCAGTGACACAACAAATATTTATCATTTTATCCCTCTTTGAAATGTTTATATTCAATATGATCACCTTTCATGATATCTGATGTTGCAACCTTACCCAACAGAGCGTCATAATCTTTTGCAAAAAATGGTCCTGTACCTGGACGTTTTACCCATAGATTATCCTCATTTAATGTATCGCCTATTTTTATATCTTGAATAGCTACTACTGAAGAAAATGCAAACTCAATTACAGTGGCTTCCTCGTCAACGGGACCTTTACTTCCACCTCGTTCTTGGGCAATCAATTTGCAACCTTCAACCAGCTCCTTTGCCGCAGGACCATCCATGCTGCAGACTATATCTGGCCCATTTCTGCTCATAGAATCAGTAAAATGCCTTTCAAGAATACAAGCACCAAGGGCAACAGCACCAAAACATGCGTGATTTGTGACTGTATGATCTGACAAGCCAATAATAGCATCAGGAAAACGTTGAGAAATTTCTGTCATTGCTCCCAGGCGTACTAAATGAGGTGGTGTAGGATAAATATTTGTAGTGTGAAGCAGTGCATAGGGCAAACCATAACTTCTTATAATATCGACAGCAGGTGATACAGAATCAAGTGTATTCATACCCGTACTTAATATTATAGGTTTACCCATTTTAGATATGTGCTTGATAAGAGGATAGTTATTGCATTCACCCGATCCTATTTTAAATGCTGGTATATCGAATTTATATAATCTGTCAGCTGCAGCTCTTGAAAATGGGGTACTTATAAAAACTCCTCCCTTATCAAGTGTATAATTCATAAGTTCACATTCTTCGCTTTCATTTAATGCGCAATCATACATAAGACTAAAAATAGATTTACCAATATACCCAACCTCAAATTTATCAGCCTGAGGTGACATTTCGTCTTCGACTATGTGAGTTTGGTGTTTTATTAAGCGGATACCTGAGTCAATCGCTGTATCGACCATTTTTTTTGCAACAGAAAGAGATCCACCATGATTAATACCTATTTCAGCAATAACCACAGGATCAAAAGCTGGCCCTATATTAATATCTTTAATCTTAAAGCTCACTGTAACTCCTTTAATGTTTTTTCTGTTAGGATTTTATCCTTGGTATCAGAGGGTAATTCAATTTCATAAAAACTTCGTAAATCCCAATTAATGTCATCAACTAAAGAAAGAGAACAAATGTTATTTTTATCCAGAAGTTATCTGATTTTACCGTGGCTATAAACTTCACGATACAAACACAATGGATTCAAATGAGTATATATTAAATATCATTTTCAGATAAAGCGCAATTTTCCATAATTTCATGTATTGAAATATCTGCGTTTCCAGGAATAAACTTCTTTTGCGGCGCTGCTCATCTCATCTTCAATAATATGATTTTGATGCTTTACAATCTCAGCCCCAGCCCTTGCCGCAGCATCGACGATTTCGAATGCAGCTTTAAGACAATCACCATGGTTAATGCCCAGTTCCGCAATAACAAGAGGAACTTCATTTTTTCCCACTTTTCGACTCGCAATAGTAAAAGAACCAGACATTCTAACCTCCAAGCAGGGCAATATAACAAGCCACCACATCATTAAATTTCGTCACATTAACAAGATAACTATTTTATTAATAAATTACTTTTAACAATTTTCGCAATGACTACTTAAATTGTTAGTAAAACGGGGGGCACAATTATGTAAGTAGGTAAGTCTCTTGATGGATAAAAACTGGCACATCAGGCCGAAAATTGCAAAGACACTGGAGATATTACTACTTAGGGCTATTCCAACCAAAGTAAGGCGAAGAGCGGTAAAATTTTAACTTTATAATCGGCCATCTACTTGATGTGAACCTAAAAGGTATTTGATGTCATAAAGCAAATGATTCTCTTTTCCAAAAGATTTCAATTCGTCTAACGTCATCTTTTTGAACTGATCATGGCTAACAGCAAGTACAATAGCATCATATTTCCCTACAATAGGATTTTTTATTAATGTGATACCGTATTCTTTTTCTGCCTGAACCTTGTCAACCCAAGGATCATAAACATCAGTATTGCAATGATACTCAGCAAACCCATCAACTAAATCCACCACCCTTGAATTACGTAAGTCTGGGCAGTTTTCCTTAAACGCTAATCCCATAATAAGAACATTGGCATCAACGATATGAATACGCTTCTTGATCATCAATTTAGAAACCTGATCAACAACATATGAACCCATATTGTCATTTAAGCGCCGTCCAGCCAGAATAATTTCTGGATGATAACCTACCTCAATAGCTTTATGCGTTAGGTAATATGGATCAATGCCGATGCAATGCCCGCCGACTAATCCGGGACGAAAAGGCAAAAAGTTCCATTTAGTCCCTGCCGCTTCCAATACCGCTTCAGTATCAACATCCAACTTTTTAAATATCATGGCTAGCTCATTAATCAATGCGATGTTGATATCACGCTGAGTATTCTCTATGACCTTTGCCGCTTCAGCAATTTTAATACTTCCAGCTTTATGTGTACCTGCAGTGATAATAGTTTTATAAAGGTCGTCCACCTTGCCCGCAATCTCTGGTGTTGAACCTGAAGTGACTTTGGTTATTGTGGCTATACGATGCTCTTTATCTCCAGGATTTATTCTTTCAGGAGAGTATCCACAGTAAAAATCTTGATTAAATACCAAACCTGATTTTTGCTCAAGAATCGGCACGCAAACTTCTTCTGTGGCACCCGGATAAACGGTAGACTCATAGATCACAATATCTTCTTTTTTCAACACTCTTCCTACAGATTCACTAGCCGTAATGAGTGGCGTTAAATCGGGATTTTTATTCTTGTCAATAGGAGTTGGTACCGTCACAATAAAGATATTACAGTTATGGATTTCATTAGTATCGGCTGAAAAATAGAGATTTTTTGAGTTCCTGAGTTGGTTGCTGTCAACCTCTCTTGTGGAATCATTACCGCTCAATAATTCTTTAATCCTCGATTTGTTAATATCAAAACCAACCGTTTTAAATATTTTGCCAAACTCAACTGCTAATGGAAGGCCAACATAACCTAACCCAATAATGGCAATTTTTATGTTTTCTTTATTGTTCATAGCTTTTTATATTCACGATACCAGTCAACAAAATTTTTAACCCCTTGCTTCATACTCATTGAAGGTTTGTAATTGAACTCTCTCACTAAATCATCAACATTAGCATAAGTGTCTGGAACATCGCCAGGCTGAAGCGGTAATAACTCTTTATCTGCTTTGATGCCTAGAGAATCTTCGACGGCTCCAATGTAATCTAGCAATTCAACTGGTGAATTATTACCAATATTATATACGCGCCATGGTGCCGCGGAGGTTCCAGAATCTGGAGTACCACCATCCCACTCAGGATTGGGTGTAGCGGGTCGACCAAGTACTCTAATGACCCCCTCTACGATATCATCAACATAAGTAAAGTCTCTCTTATGATTACCGTAATTGTACAGTGAAATTTTCTCACCCTCTAAAATCGCCTTTGTAAACATAAATAAAGCCATATCTGGTCGACCCCACGGCCCATATACTGTAAAAAACCGCAAGCCCGTTGTTGGCAAACCATATAAATGACTGTATGTATGAGCCATCAACTCATTAGCTTTTTTACTTGCTGCATAGAGACTTAAGGGGTGGTCTACATTATCGTGTATCGAAAATGGCATACGGGCATTAGCACCATAGACTGAACTACTTGACGCATAAACAAGATGCGGAACTTTACTGTGACGACAGCCTTCCAGTATATGAGTAAATCCAACTATGTTCGTGTTAATATAGGCAAGTGGGTTTTCTAATGAATAGCGGACCCCAGCTTGCGCTGCTAAGTTGACCACACCATCAAAGCTATGTTCTTGAAACAGTTTTTCGACAGCCTCGCCATCTTCAATATCCATACGGATATGAGTATAATTCGCATGATTATTATGCCGTTTCAGCCTAGCTTCTTTAAGAGCAGGGTCGTAATAGTCGTTATGATTATCTATTCCTATCACTTCATCGCCTCTATCAAGAAGTCGAATTGAGAGCGCTGAACCAATAAAGCCGGCTGAACCCGTTACTAATATCTTCATAAACATATCTCAATCACCATTAAATAAATCCCTCGTGAATACTTTTTCGTCCACATCAGCTAGCTCACTAGCCATTCGATTCGAGATGATAATATCGGACAATACTTTAAATTCTTCTAGAGAGCATAGAACTTTTGAGTTAAAAAACTCACTGGCATCAAGAGATGGCTCATAAATAACAACGTTAATGCCCACAGCCTTGATACGCTTCATAATTCCCTGAATTGCACTCGATCTATAATTATCAGAACCATGCTTCATAACCAAGCGATATATTCCTACCGTCTTTGGATTCAAATTAATAATAGAATTTGCGATAAAATCCTTGCGCATAGCATTCGAAGATACAACAGCCTGAATTAGTGTTTGCGGTACATGATCATAGTTAGCCAGCAACTGTTTGGTATCCTTGGGCAAACAATAACCACCATAGCCAAAGGATGGGTTATTGTAACCATTCCCTATTCGCTCATCAAGACACACACCCTTAATAATATCCTTACTATTAAGACCATGAGCCAGAGCATATGAGTCTAATTCATTAAAAAATGACACACGCATAGCCAAGTAGGTATTGGCAAACAGCTTAACAGCCTCAGCCTCGCTAGATCGGACAAAAAGAGTTTCAATGTCTTCTTTTTCAGCTCCTTGTACCAGAAGGTTTGCAAACTTCCTACCTAGCTCACAGTGACTTCCAATAATTATGCGTGAAGGATAAAGATTGTCCTTCAGTGCCTGACCTTCTCGCAGAAATTCAGGCGAAAATATAACTCGGTCAGTCCCAAACTTCTTCTGCAGTAATTTTGTGTGTCCAACTGGGATAGTTGACTTTATGACCACCAAAGCGTCGTGGTTTAATGACAGCGCATCCTTTACAACACCGTCTACAGATATCGTGTCAAAATAGTTTGTTACAGAATCATAATTAGTAGGTGTTGCTACAATGATAAAATCAGCAGCATGATATGCCGCATCTTTATCCAGTGTTGCCTTCAGGGATAACGACTTTTCGGCAAGAAATAACTCAATCTGCGCATCAGAAACTGTTGACTGCCTAATATTAATCTTATCGATACGAGCCTGATCAACATCAAGTATGTTGACATCATTGTGCTGGGCAAGTAGCACCGCAAGAGACATGCCCACATAACCAGAACCTACGACAGTAATTTTTGCTTTATTCGTCAAATTGAGACCTCTAATTTGATGATAAACGATTGTTCTACTTTTGAAATATATAACAGGAATTTGTTTCTTTTTATACGCTCCAGAAACTCAAGAAACTACTTTTTAAAATGTGATAATAGCCTTTATTGTCCCCAAAAGCATCAACCACATTATATCACTCTGCTATGCAATTCTTCGATTCTATCTTTCAACTTAAATCCCGCTCTAACTCAGTAATCTCTTTTTTTAATAGTTCATATTCTTTCTTTTTACGCACAAGAAATTTACCTGTAACCAAAGATTTTTCACGAATACCTTTTGGAGTTAACAAATAAGAATATTTTATCTTTTGCGAGCTATCTTTAAAATTTGAAAGCTTTATGAAACCCATATCAATTAATGATGTTAACAAGTAATAGGCAGATCCGTTAGAAATTCCAACTTTTTGGGCAATTTCACGCGTGGTCATTTGAGGGTTTTCATTTATTATTTGAAAGACTCTAAACTTTGCATCTTCCTGATGCTCTTTACGACGACTAGCCACGAATAGCTAC
>Ga0206125_10002808_pt1 | contig 17704 bp, 13 predicted proteins | sample Helgoland_Spring_4_FD_148598 | JGI IMG/M metagenome (GOLD analysis project Ga0206125, IMG submission 148598) | Pelagic subsurface seawater microbial communities from Kabeltonne, Helgoland, North Sea - Helgoland_Spring_Bloom_20160331_1 | ecosystem: Environmental > Aquatic > Marine > Epipelagic ... | reverse complement strand
AGGATCCATCCTGAAGAGCGCAGCGAACCGAAGGATCCATCCTGAAGAGCGCAGCGAACCGAAGGATCCATCCTGAAGAGCGCAGCGAACCGAAGGATCCATCCTGAAGAGCGCAGCGAACCGAAGGATCCATCCTGAAGAGCGCAGCGAACCGAAGGGTCCCAGCACGAGAGCTTGGCATCCTAAGACGGTGAGACGATGAGACGGCGAGGCAAATGAAAGGCTCTTCTTCGGGAAGACCTTGTTCTAAATTGAGACCGCCCAACTACGCAGAACCTTTGGGATCGACTCCATGGTTTTCTGGTTTTCAGCGCTCGCAAAACTCGCTTTGCTCAAACAGTTGCTCGCTCGCTTCTGAAAACCAGAAAACCATAAGCGGAGCCTGATTGATCCCAAAGGTTCTGCCCAGTTGGACTCAACTGTTGGACTCAACTGTTGGACTCAGTAGTCGGGCTAAGAAGATGGGCTAAGAGCTAAATCGTGAAAAGGATATTTATACGTTATGGATACGATTAAAAGTGAAATCGATAGTCGAGGTGTGGCTCGGGTAACTATTAACAACCCCGATAAACACAATGCCTTTGATGACCAAATTATTACTCAGTTAACTCAGGCTTTTGTTGCTATTGCCAACAATGCAGATGTTCGAGTAATGGTTTTGGGCTCTGCTGGGAAAAGCTTTTCCGCCGGTGCCGACCTCGGCTGGATGCAACGTATGGCCAATTACTCTTATAAGGAAAATCTTCGCGACAGCCATGCTTTGGCTAAGATGCTGCAAACCTTAAATACTATGCCGCAGCCAACGATTGCGCGTATTCAGGGCGCGGCCTTTGGCGGCGCTGTCGGTCTGGTTAGCTGCTGCGATATTGCCATCGCGGCTAAACCAGCAAGCTTTTCATTGAGCGAAGTAAAAATCGGCCTGGTGCCAGCCACTATCAGTCCCTACGTGATTGCCGCAATCGGTGAACGGGCGTCACGCCGTTACTTTGTCACAGCCGAACGCTTTGATGCTGAGACTGCTGAGCAACTGGGGCTGGTTAGTGAGGTCACCAAAGTTGAGGAGCTCGATACTAAGATCGAAGAAATTGTTGCTGCGGTATTGGCCAATAGTCCAGCTGCGGTCAAAGCCGCCAAACAATTAATTTTTGATACCAGTGGTAAGCCCATCAATGAGAGCTTAATTAATCAGACCTGCGAAACCATCGCCGCTATTCGGGTGAGTGAAGAGGGTCAGGAAGGTCTCAAGGCATTTCTGGAAAAACGTGCCCCAAAATGGATTTAGCCAATTCTTGTTTCAAACAGGTCGGATAAAACATGTTTAAAAAAATACTGATTGCCAACCGCGGCGAAATTGCCTGCCGTATTATCAAAACCGCTCGAGCGATAGGCGTAGCTACTGTTGCCGTTTACAGTGATGCAGATCGCTCTGCTCTGCATGTGAAGATGGCGGATGAGGCTGTCTATTTAGGCGCTTCACCCTCCAATGAGTCCTATCTGGTTATCGATAAAATCATACAGGCTGCACTGGAGACTGGTGCCGAAGCCATTCATCCAGGCTATGGATTTCTCTCGGAAAATGCTGAATTTTGCAATCAGTGTAAGAAGCATAATCTGGTTTTTATCGGCCCTCCGGTCGAGGCTATTCTGGCGATGGGTTCAAAGTCGGCGGCTAAAAATATTATGGGTGATGCGGATGTGCCACTGGTGCCCGGCTATCATGGCGAGGATCAAAATCCAGCGGTGCTAAAACAAGCCGCCGATAAAATGGGCTATCCGGTACTGCTAAAAGCAGCCGCCGGTGGCGGTGGCAAAGGCATGCGCGCAGTCTCCGATGCCTGTGAGTTTGATGAGGCGCTGGCAGCAGCAAAGCGCGAAGCCTTAAACGGCTTTAATGATGAGGTGATGCTGGTCGAGAAATATCTGCTCGGCCCTCGCCATATTGAGATTCAGGTGTTCTGTGATCAGCATGGTAATGCTGTGTATTTATTTGAGCGCGACTGCTCGGTGCAGCGCCGCCATCAAAAGGTTATTGAGGAAGCACCGGCACCCGGCATGACCGACACTTTGCGTCAGCGCATGGGTGAAGCTGCCATCAGAGCGGCCAAAGCGATTAATTATGAGGGTGCTGGCACTGTCGAGTTTTTACTCGATAGTCAGGGCGAATTCTTCTTTATGGAGATGAATACTCGCCTGCAGGTTGAGCATCCAGTGACCGAAATGATTAGCGGCCAAGATTTGGTTGAATGGCAGTTACGGGTTGCCTCTGGCGAACCCCTGCCCTGCACTCAGGATCAGCTACAGATTAATGGTCATGCCTTTGAAGCGCGTATTTATGCCGAAGATCCAGAGCATGATTTTCTACCCGCTACCGGTACCCTGAGCCTGCTGCAACCACCCGCCGAAAATACCCATCTGCGCGTCGATACTGGCGTGGTTCAGGGCGATCAGGTGAGTATTTACTACGACCCGATGATCGCCAAGTTAGTTGTCTGGGATACTGACAGAGAGCGAGCATTACAACGCCTTACCGAAGCCTTGAGTCATTACCGTATTGGCGGCTTAACCACCAATCTAGCCTTTTTGTATAACCTCGCCACCAGCAAGGCCTTTCGCAATGGTGATGTCGATACAGGGTTTATTGAACAGCATGAAGCGGAAATTTTTCGTCGGCGCAGTGAAGATATTAACTATGCGGCACCCTTCGCTAGACAGGCTATTTTGGCAGCCAGAAAACAGCGTGCACAGCAGCAGGCCGAACAGTCCAACGAACCCCATTCACCCTGGTATCTAGCCAATAGTTGGCGTGCCAATAACAATGGCCAACCCACCTTAGCAGTTAAGATCGGCGCACAGGAAATAACTGTCGAGGCGCAATCCATAGAACTTGAGAGCACAGAGCTAGAGCCCGGCGTTAAGGTGGTAGCTGATGCAGAGGGATTTAATCTATTTACAGAGCATGGCGTCTTTCATTGCTCGGAAGTTAAACCGGATCTAGGCCTGCAAGATAACCATGCAGAGGGCAATTTAACGGCGCCAATGAATGGCACGGTGGTGACGCTGTTGGTTGAAAATGGCGCAACTGTCAGCAAAGGGGAAACGCTGTTGGTGATGGAAGCGATGAAAATGGAGCATGCTATTATTGCCCCCGCCGACGGCAGGGTTACCGAGTTTTTCTATCAGGCGGGTGAACTGGTTGATGGTGGTGCCGAGTTATTATCTTTTGCAGAATCTGAGGAAAGCCAATGAATTTACCCAGCCGTGTCAGGATTGTCGAAGTCGGTCCTCGCGATGGACTGCAAAATGAAAAAGTCGCTGTCGATGTAGCGACAAAAGTCGCCTTGATCAATCAGCTAACCGAGGCGGGGCTAAGTTATATCGAAGCCGGCAGTTTTGTCAGCCCCAAATGGGTACCGCAGATGGCTGGTAGTGACGAGGTCTTTGCGCAGCTACCCCAGGATTCAAACACTGTTTATGCGGCACTGGCGCCGAATATGCGTGGGCTAGAGCGAGCCATGGAATGCGGCGTAAAAGAAGTCGCTGTATTTGCCGCTGCGTCTGAAAGCTTTAGCCAGAAAAATATTAACTGCTCGATTAGCGAGAGTATCGAACGCTTTAAACCTCTCGCCGAACAGGCCTTGGCCAATGACATCAAATTACGCGGCTATATTTCCTGTGTGGTCGGTTGCCCCTATGAGGGCAGTGTCGATATTGAAGCAGTTGCCAATATTGCCAAGCAATTACTGGCCATGGGCTGTTACGAAACCTCTCTCGGCGACACCATTGGTGTTGGCACCCCCGCTTCAGTAGAGAAATTGCTCGGCAGATTATTGCAGGATATTCCCGCCGAAAAAATCGCCGTGCACCTCCACGACACCTATGGTCAGGCTCTGGCCAATGTGCTTATTTCACTGCAGATGGGCATCTCTGTTGTCGATAGCTCAGTGGCCGGACTGGGTGGCTGTCCCTATGCCAAACTTGCCAATGGCGGTGCTGCCTCGGGCAATGTTGCCACTGAGGATCTGGTCTATATGCTCGATGGCTTGGGTATCGAACACGGCGTAAATCTTAAAAAATTGATTGCTGCTGGTCATTTTATCAGCGCAAAACTTAATCGCGTCAGTGGCTCTAAGGTAGGAATAGCACTGCAGTAAATTTTACTTAAGTTATACTGCGCTCATTCAGCCTTTTCGGAGTTAGCACCTTGACCGCGTTTCGCCCCTGCATCGACCTTCATCAGGGTCAGGTAAAACAAATTGTCGGCGGCAGCCTTACCGACAGCGGTGCCGATACTAACTTTGTCAGTTCTCAAGATGCCGCCTATTACGCGGAACTCTACAGACAGCATAATCTGACCGGCGGTCATGTTATTGCTCTCGGCCCCAACAATCAGCAGCAGGTTCTTCAAGCCCTGAGCGCCTACCCAAAGGGTATGCAATTTGGTGGCGGCGTTAATCTGCAAAACGCCAGCAGCTATTTAGAAGCTGGTGCCTCACATATTATTGTCACCTCCTATCTCTTTGAGAATGGAGAATTTTCCTGGTCACGACTCGAGGCTATTAAGGCTGAAGTCGGAGCCGACAACTTAGTACTGGATTTAAGTTGCCGAAAAACTGACAGCGGCTGGATGATTGCTACCGATCGCTGGCAGACCATTACCAACACAGCGGTTAATCAGCAAACCATTGCTGAACTGGAAAAGCACTGTGCGGAGTTTTTAGTTCATGCTGCAGATGTTGAGGGATTGCAAGCGGGTATAGATCAGGATCTTGTTAGCTTACTCGGCAACTGCTGCAACCTTCCGGTTACCTATGCCGGCGGCGCACGCTCACTGCAAGATCTCGAATTAGTAAAAACTCTGTCAAAGGGTAAAGTCGATCTTACTATCGGCAGTGCACTGGATATCTTTGGTGGCTCTGGGGTTACTTTGAAAGACTGTATTAACTGGAATGGCTCTCAATTAAGTTCTCAATTAAGTTCTCAATCAAACACTAATCAATAAAACACCCTTACCTCACCTTATTTATAGGATCTCAATAGAATGACTCGCCTTTTCTCTAGTTTTATACTGGCTACACTGTTTATAACCTCGTTGGCTACTGCGCAATCGACTGCGCCAGTATTTACCTTTACAGCCATTCCCGATCAAGACGAAGCCCACCTGCAAGAGCGCTTTAATAAGATCGCCGATTATTTGCAAAAAGAGCTAGAGATTGAAGTACGCTATATACCGGTTAAAAGCTATGCCGCTGCCGTCACCGCTTTTCGCAATAATCAGGTTCAGTTAGCTTGGTTTGGTGGCCTCTCTGGCGTTCAGGCTCGACGATTGGTTCCTGGCAGTCAGGCGATTGCTCAGGGTTTTGAGGATCCGTTCTTTAAAACTTACCTGATCGCCCACAGCAGCAGCGGTTTGGAGAGCAGCGCCGATTTCCCGGCAGCGATTGCCGGCAAAACCTTTACCTTTGGCTCCAAAGGCTCTACATCCGGACGGCTGATGCCCGAGTACCATATCCGCCAGCAGCTCAAAGATACACCGCAGAATATCTTCTCCAAAGTGGGCTTTAGCGGCGACCACAGCCGCACCATTGCCCTGGTACAGTCCGGCGCCTATCAGGTTGGCGCGGTCAACTACAAAGTATGGGCCAAGGAACTGGCAGCGGGAAAAATTGACCCCACCAAGGTAAAAATTATCTGGGAGACACCTCCCTATCCTGACTACCAGTGGACAGTACGCGGTGATGTCAGTGCTGATATCCACAAGAAACTGGTCAACGCCCTGCTGGGGATGAAAGATCCTGAACTGCTTGCCAGCTTCCCGCGCAAGAGCTTTATCAAAGCCAATAATGATCTCTATGCGCCTATTGCCGACACAGCAGTTACCATCGGCCTTATCGACGCAGAGAAATAGAAACAGTCTTGAACACGGCCACTCACCAACCACTGTTTGAACTTAACAACAGACGCCTCGAGTATCAGGGACAAATGGTACTCGACAATCTGTCGTTAACTATTCACCGTGGCGAACGAGTCGCTCTAGTGGGTGGCAGTGGTGCGGGCAAATCAACACTGCTTAAGGCACTGCGCGAACAATTGCCCAACCAAGTCGCCTGGTGCCCACAGCAGCCCGGTCTGGTGCCTATGTTGAGCGCCTTTCACAATATTTATATGGGTGCGCTGGATCGCCACAGCTTTCTCTACAATCTTGGCAACCTGATCAAACCCATGCCCGCTGCACGTTGTGAAGTTACCGATATAGCTCAGAGCATCGGTCTTGAAAATCATCTTTTCAGCTCAGTAGATAAGCTCTCTGGTGGACAGCAACAACGCACCAGTATTGGCCGCGCGCTCATCCAGCGGCGAGCGATCTTTATCGGCGACGAACCCGTCGCCAATGTCGATGAGTATCAGGCGGAAAGACTACTAAAGCTAATTTGCCAAGAGCACGAATCTGTTGTCTTGGCCCTGCACGATATTGATCAGGCGCTACAGTTCTGCACGCGAATTATCGGTCTCAAGGATGGCGCAATTGCTCTAGATGCAGCCAGCGATCAACTCTCTGCCAGCGATCTTGCCGGCCTCTACGATGCTGTTTAATTTAGGCTCAAACAGCCTGGACACCTCCGCTAAAGCACTGCGCAAAACCAGCTTTTGGTTTGCCGCCATTGCCCTGCTCTGCCTGTTATGTGCGGATCTGGATATTTCCACTGTCGATCCCTGGCACGAACTGAGCCTATTGACAGCCGGCGCCCTAAGCCCCTCGGTCTGGTCCTGGCCGACACTGTTAAGCAGTCTCGCCAATACCTTTTCCTTTGCCCTGCAGGGTGTCGCTGTGGCAGCCATTGGCGGTTTTATTCTCGCACTGGGCTATGGCTCTACTGTGGTGCGCGCATTCTGTGCCTTTATCCGTTCAATCCACGAACTGTTCTGGGCACTGCTGTTTATTCAAATTACCGGGCTCTCATCACTGACCGGCCTACTGGCCATTGCTATTCCCTACGCGGGCACACTAGCTAAAATTTACGGTGAGTTATTTGAAGAAGTAGATCAGGCTGCAGCCAATAACACCCCCACTGCCAAACAGCCACTAATTCACTTTTTCTACACAGTGCTACCTCTGGCCTGGCGACCCATGGCCACCTATACCAGCTACAGATTTGAATGCGCAATTCGCTCCAGTGCCATTCTCGGTTTTGTCGGCTTGCCGACGATTGGTTTTCATCTCGAGACTGCATTGGGAGAAGGCCATTACAGCGAAGCGGCGGCCTATTTTTATGCTCTGTTACTCCTTATAGGTACGCTGAGGTTTTGGCTGCAAAAGCGGCTACTGCCAATCTATCTATTAGCGGTTTTTTATTATCTGCCACCACAGGCGATGGTTTCCTGGGATCTGCTTGTACGCTTTATCACCGAAGATATAGTGCCAGCGCCACTGCGCGGCGAACAACTTCTCACCACAGCCAGCCTATCAGGATTTGTCGACTGGTTTAGCCAGCTATGGCAACAGCAGATGTGGCCGGGGCTAATCAACACCGTGGTTTTAGGGCAGATCAGTCTGGTCTTTAGCGGACTGCTGGCACTATTGCTGTTCCCATTAAACTCTCCACTGTTTTTCCGTCGCTGGGGTCGCAGCGCCGGGGATGGGCTGCTGATCTTACTGCGTACTCTTCCGGAATATTTACTGGCCTTTATAGGCTTACTGATACTCGGCCCCTCAATGGTGCCGGCAATACTGGCGCTGGGCATTCACAATGGCGCGATTATCGCTCATTTGGTCGGTCGTCACAGTGAAGAGCTGAGTTTAAGGGAAGATGCCAGTCGTGGCCTAAACCGCTATTTCTTCGAAGTTCTGCCGCGCATCTACCGACAGTTTTTGGCCTTTCTATTTTATCGCTGGGAAGTGATTTTGCGTGAGACAGCCATCCTTGGCATTCTTGGAATATCTACACTGGGCTTTTATATCGACTCGGCCTTTGAAGAGTTTCGCTTTGACCGCGCCTTTATCCTAATTCTCGCCAGTGCCCTGCTCAATATTGGCGTGGATAAACTGGCTCGCCGAATTCGCCTGCGTCTGCATTTGAAAACAGCGCCAGAATCTCTCTAGCTCAACCCTCATCAGTTTCATAGTCTGAAATTGATGGGCAGGAACAGACCAGATTGCGATCGCCAAACACATGATCCAAACGACCTACCGGTGGCCAGTACTTGTTCTGACGCAGTGATGCCAATGGATAAGCCGCCTGACTGCGACTGTAGCTTCTTGTCCAGCTATCCGCCGAGACAACCGCCGCCGTATGGGGCGCGCCAACAAGGGGATTATCTGCCAACTCAAACTGTCCTGCGGCAACCTGATCGATCTCGCCCTTAATCGCGATCATCGCATCACAGAAACGATCCAGTTCAACTTTTGACTCACTCTCGGTAGGCTCGATCATCAGAGTGCCAGCCACTGGGAATGACATAGTTGGCGCATGGAATCCAAAGTCGATCAGACGCTTGGCAATATCATCAACGCTAATACCTATCTCATCTTTAATATCGCGAACATCCAAAATACATTCGTGAGCAATACGCCCCTGAGCGCCGGTATAGAGAATCTGGTAATGATCCTGTAGACGGTTGGCTACATAATTGGCATTCAAAATAGCCACTTCGGTCGCCTGCTTAAGACCAACACGACCCATCATGCGGATATACATCCAGGTGATCGGCAAGATGCTGGCGCTGCCAAAGGGTGCCGCGGAAACCTGAGCGCCACGACGCTGGCTGTTACCCGATTCGACCGCCGACTCACTGGGCAAAAATTCAGCCAAATGTTCACCGACAGCGACTGGACCCACACCTGGACCACCACCACCGTGGGGAATGCAAAAGGTTTTATGTAAGTTCAGATGCGAGACATCACCGCCAAACTTACCCGGCTGACAGACTCCAACCATGGCATTGAGATTGGCACCGTCGATATAAACCTGACCGCCGTGATCGTGAACAATGCCGCAGATTTCAGTGATCTTCTCTTCGAACACACCGTGGGTTGAAGGATAGGTGACCATAATCGCCGCTAGATTAGCCGCATGCTTCTCTGATTTCGTTTGAAGGTCGTCAACATCAACATTGCCCTGATCGTCACATTTGACCACCACCACCTTCATGCCACACATCTGCGCAGAAGCCGGGTTAGTGCCGTGGGCAGAGCTTGGAATTAGACAGACATCGCGCTGACTGTCACCGCGACTCTCGTGATAACCACGAATCGCCAGTAGACCCGCATATTCACCCTGAGAGCCGGCATTTGGTTGCAGGGAAATAGCATCGTAACCCGTAGACGCACAGAGCATAGATTCCAGATCGTTGATCATGGCGCGATAGCCCTGAGTTTGATCGGCGGGCGCAAAGGGGTGCATGGTCGAAAATTCAGGCCAGGTAATAGGCAGCATTTCGGCAGTGGCATTCAACTTCATGGTGCAGGAGCCGAGCGGGATCATTGCGCGATCAAGAGCGATATCTTTATCCGATAACTTGCGCAGATAACGCAGCATCTCGGTTTCTGAATGGAAACTATTAAAAGTTGGGTGCTCAAGGAAGCCGTCGGTACGTATCAGGTCACCGGGCAATGCCTCGCCAACCTCTGCGGCCAAGGCTTCGACTTGCAAGCTGTGATCGCCAATCAGAATATCCCAAAGTTCGACTACGTCGTTCTCGCCAGTGGTTTCATCCAGTGAAACACCTAGGGTATTTTCATCAATTGCGCGCAGATTTATCTCACGGGATGCCGCCGCCTGGAGAATCTCCTGAGTGCGCTCGCCAGTGTTTAGGGTCAGAGTATCAAACCAGTTCTGATTCGTTGGCTGTATACCATTTAAGCGCAATCCTGCCGCCAGTACCGAGGTCAATAGATGGACCCGCTGAGCAATTCTCTGCAAGCCATCTGGGCCGTGATATACCGCATACATACTGGCGATAATTGCCAACAGTACCTGAGCGGTACAGATATTTGAGGTCGCCTTTTCGCGGCGAATATGTTGCTCGCGAGTTTGCAGCGCCAGACGGTAGGCCGGCTCGCCATTGGAGTCCTGAGACAGGCCAACTAAACGGCCGGGAAGGTTGCGTTTATAGGCTTCACGGGTCGCCATATAGGCTGCGTGAGGGCCACCAAAGCCGAGGGGGACACCAAAGCGCTGAGTCGAGCCAATCGCCACATCCGCACCTAGCGAACCGGGTGATTCGAGTACAACGAGACTTAAAATATCCGCCGCCATTACCACTAGAGCGCCCTGCTGTTGAACCTGCTGGATCACTTCGCGGAAGTTGCGAATCTCACCGCTGGCACCGGGGTACTGCAGTAACAGACCAAATAATTCAGTGTCAGTGGCTAGGGTTGCCGGATCGCCAACTAATACTTCGACACCCATGGGCTCGGCGCGGGTTTTAATAATTTCGATGGTTTGCGGCAGACAGTCACTGTCGACAAAGAAGCGCACTGACTTTGATTTCGACATACGCTGACAGAGCGCCATAGCCTCTGCCGCTGCAGTACCCTCATCCAACATTGAGGCGTTGGACATCTGCATTCCGGTGAGATCGGTAATCATCGTCTGGAAGTTAATTAACGCCTCCAGACGGCCCTGAGAAATCTCCGGCTGATAAGGCGTATAAGCCGTGTACCAAGCTGGGTTTTCAAGGATATTACGCTGAATAACATTGGGGGTAATGGTGTTGTAATAACCCTGACCAATAAAGCTGCGGAACACTTTGTTCTGTTTAGCGAGTACTCGCAATTCTGCCAGCGCCTGAGCTTCGGTACAGCCATCAACAACCGCCAGATCATCGGCCATGGCAATCGCTTCAGGAACCACCTGAGCGGTCAGCTCTTGCAGACTATTACAGTTCAGAGAACTGAGCATCTGCTGCTGATCTTCAGCACTGGGGCCGATATGACGGGCGATAAACTCAGCCGCGTTTTGTAAATCTTTTAAGGTACGTTTTTTCTGTAACATTTTTTCTACTCCCCAGAGAAGAACATTAATCTATTAAATACTTGTTAGCAGCCGAAGCCTTTGAAGGTCCACTCAGCCTCTCGTAATGAACGACAGAGCCCTCAGCGTCCCGTATAAAGAGCCCTCAGCGTCCCTTAATAAAGAGCCCTCAGCGTCTTGTAACGAAAGGCTATCCGCGAAAATACCGCTGCTCAACCAACGGCATCTTGGTCACTGTTATTGGTCGCGCCACACCGCGAACCAGTGCGTTAAGTTTGGTTCCTATAGCCGACAACTCGGCAGGCACATAGCCCATCGCAATTGGCGCTTGCAGAGTAGGCCCAAAACCACCGCTGGTAATAGCACCAATTACATTGCCCTGATCATCGACAATCTCTGCGCCTTCACGAACCGGTGCGCGGCCATCAACTAAAAAGCCAACGCGCTTTTTATCGGCGCCATTGGCAATCTGACCGAGAATCACGTCAGAACCGAGAAATCCGCCCTCTTTAGCCCCACCGACGCGACGCGATTTGCTGATACTCCAGATAATCCCAGCTTCTACTGGCGTGGTCTGCTGATTCATATCGTGACCATAAAGACAGAGACCCGCTTCCAGGCGCAAAGAATCACGAGCACCCAAACCAATCCAATTAACATTCTCGTATGAGAGCAGCTTATCGGCTAGCCTGTGGGCATCCTGCGGATCCACAGAAATCTCAAAGCCATCTTCACCGGTGTAACCAGAGCGAGTGATATAGCATTCGATATCATCAATTGAGGTATGGCATCCATGCATAAATACCAGCCTAGTTGCCTCAGGTGACAATTCAGCCATCACCTCTTTGGCCTTTAGACCCTGCAGTGCCAGCAGACCGCGATCAGCCAAATAATTAATCTCAAAGCCCGGCAGATGGTTGCGGATATGGGCTATATCATCATGCTTACAACCGGCATTAACCACTAGAAAGAACGTATCTTCTGCCCAGCGGGTAACAATTAAATCATCCAACACACCGCCCTGTTCATTGGTCAGTGTGGCGTAGGTCTGTTGGTTGATCTGCAGAGATTCAAGATCAACCGGCATCAGCTTTTCAAGTGCCTGAGCCGCGCCCGCGCCTCTCACAATCAACTGCCCCATATGGGACACATCAAATAAACCGGCATTATCTCTGCAGTGCAGATGCTCCTGCATAATGCCGCTGCTGTATTGAACAGGCATAAGATAACCGGCAAAAGGCACCATCTTGCCCCCTGCTTCAACGTGGTAATCGTAGAATATTGTTTTGTTTTCTTGAGTATCTGTAGTCATAGAATTCTTCTTTAAAACTCTTTATTTCAAAAACAGCTAACCAACAGGTTAACGTCTATTTAACTTATGTATATACGCGCAATAGCGCATTTTATCCCTGTACTTATAATTTGTTAAATTAATAGATACAATACATTCATTAATAATTCTTATAGTGTATTTTGAACTCTCAGGTGCAGAAAGATGAAGAATTTACCTATGGATCTGCTGCGAGCATTTGTCTCGGTAGCCCAACTCAACAGCTTTACTAAAGCCGGCGAATTACTGGGCCGCTCACAACCCGCCGTCAGCCTGCAAATTCAGCGTTTAGAGGAATTAGTCGACGAGACGCTGTTGGTGCGTAACGGCAAAAACCTTGAGCTGAGTGAGACCGGTGAAAACCTCTATGACTACGCCAATCAAATATTATCCCTTAATGATCTAGCCATAAGTCAGCTTTCAAAAAGCACTATCACCGGCAAAATCCGTCTCGGCATCCCCAGTGAGTTTGCCACCATATTACTGCCCAAAATTGTTAGTCGCTTCGCCAAGGCCTACCCCAACGTCACCTTGGAAGTGAACTGCGAACTGAGTAAAACGCTGCTCTCAAAGGAAGGTAAGGCAAGCCACGACCTTATCCTTGCACTCGAAGACAACCCCTCAAAAACTGGCTCAAGCCTGGTTAAAACCGATGAATTAGTCTGGGTAGCAAGCTCCGACCACAATGCTCAGAAAGTTGAGGTAGTGCCATTGATCGCTGCGGCAGAGGGCTGTATCTATCGGCAGCGGGCGACCAAGCTTTTAGATCGATCCAAACAGCCATGGCAGATCGTCTACACCATCCCCGATCTAACCGGTATTCAGTACGCCATTCAGGAAGGATTGGGGGTCACTGTACTAGCCAAAAGTACCGTGCCTAAGAACCTGAAAATTCTAACCCCGTCGGCACGCTTTCCGGAACTTGGAAAAGTAGGAATTAGCCTGATATGCTCGGCTAGAAACAGAAAAAATGAAGCCGTTCATCTACTGATCGAGTTTTTAAAGACCAGCCTGACCTAAAATAGGTTAAAGCGCGCAAAACCGGGTGGTCAAACCTAGTGATTAAAAGTATATTTACCCCACAAATACAGTGTTAATATGCACTAACAAATAATTATACGAGGTTCGATATGACTACCATCATTTTGTATACACTCGCATTAGTGCTGTTTCAGATATGGCTGTTACCTATGGCCATCAATATCAAGAGCATGCCTTACCTGATATCTAACCGCGACGCAGAGCATGAGACATCATTGGTTTCGCAAAGAGTCACGCGCGCATCTACCAATTTACAAGAAAGCCTTGTTCCATTTCTCGCCCTTTGTCTTCTTGCGATGATTGTTGAAGAAGATGTGACCACAGCTGCAACAGCTTGGTTAGGACTGAGGGTTGCCTATTTAGCCTGCTATTCATTTGGCATTCCGGTCCTTAGAAGTGGAATCTGGGCTGGGTCTATTGTGAGCATGATATACATGGCTTTGCAGATAGCTTAAAAGCAGAAAACTTATAAAAATTAATAACAAAGAAATAAGAAATATATTGAGGGGATTAGTACTAATGACGAAGATTCGAGCTGTGCAATTTTGCAAAACCAGTGGTCTATTGGCGCTGCTGTTACTTATCGGCATAGGTAAAGCTAGCGCTGCGGAACTCTCTGTTCTAGATCAGGGAGCTGCTGCCTCTGGCTGGGACAGAGGTATTAATGCCTTTGACGCAGCCATTGGCTACGGCGTCTGTAGCAATGATGGTGGCGCTGGCTGCCCAAGCGTTAGCTGGGGGCCGGTTAACGATAGTCAGCGCGGTAATGTTTTAGAGGTCACTCACAGCTCGTCTGGCAATCTAGCAGGACTGTTTATCGCATCCAGTTCAGGTCAGAATTTAAGTAATTATGCCGGCGGTAATATTGAGTTTGATATTAAAGTTGTCAGCGGCAACAGTAATATCACCATGAAAATTGACTGTGTTTATCCCTGTACATCAGGTGACCAATCATTGGGTAGTAAGGGAACTTCAGGCTGGGAAACCGTCACTGTCTCTGTGGATTCTCTGGTTTCCTCAGGCCTCAGCCTATCCAATGTAGATACTGGCATTGTGATCTGGGCCAGCAATTCAACAAGCACCGTATTCCGTCTTGATAATGTTCGCTGGGTAACCTCAGGTGACGGTGGTGGAAATACTGGTGGCGGCGGAAATACTGGCTCCACAGTCGCTATTGATTCAACTAAATGGTTTCACCAAACCCAACTGCCGAGTGGCGGAAGCTGGTTCAATAACGAACAACAGCATTACACTAACCGCATTGAGAACTCCTACGTCAGCAATGGCAGCCTTAAAATTGTTGCTAAAAGAGAGTCCTATAATAACCAGGGACAAACCAAGCAGTTCACCTCAGCTCGACTAAACTCAAAATACGCCTTTAAATATGGCCGTGTGGTGGTTAGAGCAAAACTACCCATCGGCGCCGGCACCTGGCCAGCGATCTGGACATTGGGTAAAAATATCAACGAAGCTGGTGCCTATTGGCAAACGCAGGGCTTTGGCAATACCAATTGGCCAGCCTGTGGTGAGATAGATATTATGGAGCACTGGGGCACCAACCAAAATCATATATCAAGCGCCATGCACACCCCCTCAAGCTTTGGCGGCACTTTCAACACCGGAGGCCAGACAATTAGTACTGCCTCTTCAGCGTTCCACAACTATGAGATGGATTGGAATAGTCAACGGATAATTTTTAGCGTGGATGGTAATGAGCATTACCGGTACGCACCAGCAGATAAAAACTCATCCACATGGCCGTATAATGCTGAACAATACCTGATTTTAAATGTGGCTATACAGGACAGTATTGCGTCGAATTTTACCCAGTCTGCCATGGAAATTGACTATATAAGAGTCTACGCAGAAAATGCTAGCTCTTCGGCTCAGCCAGTCTGGTCAGATGAGTTTAATACTGAGGATGGCGTAGATACAGATGGCGATGGCATTGATAACAGCGTCGATCCCGATGATGACAATGATACCTATGCTGATTCAAACGACGCCTTCCCGCTGGATAATTCCGAGTGGCTTGATACAGATTCCGACGGCACAGGTAACAATGCTGATACTGACGATGATAACGATAATGTTGCTGACTCACTGGATGCATTCCCACTACTCTCCTCTGAGTGGGCTGATGCAGATTCCGATGGCACTGGTGACAATGCCGATACGGATGACGATAACGATACTGTTATTGATTCACTGGACGCCTTCCCTTTGGATGCCTCGGAGTGGGCTGATACAGATGGCGACGGTATAGGTAACAATGCTGATACCGATGATGATAACGATACTGTTATTGATTCACTGGATGCCTTCTCGCTTTTAGCTACTGAATCGATTGATACAGACGGCGATGGTACCGGTGACAATGCCGATACAGATGATGATGGCGATGGACTCTTAGACAGCCTTGATAGCTACCCCTTAGATTCATCTAACACACCAATCAACGCCTTAGATATTGATGGCAATGGTCAGGTAGATGGGTTGACTGACGTTATGCTGGTTCTGCGCTACGTATTTGGCTTTAGTGGTACAGCCCTGACCGATGGTGTTGTTGCCGATGATGCGACTAGAGCAAGCGCAGCTGATATTGAGGCGCATCTTGAATCACTGATGCCGTAATTTTAGTACGAGCTATTTTAGAAAAGATTATTTAAGGGAAGGTTATTAAATGGAAAGAATTGCCCTGTCTGACAGCCTCGACCTCTCGCGTATTATCTATGGGATGTGGCGCTTAACCGACGATGCAGATACATCGACCAGACAGGTTCAAACCAAAATTGAAGCCTGTCTGGCACAGGGCATAACTAGTTTTGATCAAGCGGATATTTACGGTGGCTATAGCTGTGAGGCTGTTTTAGGGAAAACCCTAAAACAGGCGCCCAGTCTCCGTGAGAAGATGGAGATCATCACCAAATGCGATATCGTCGCACCCGTTGGCATTCATGCCGACAAGCGGCTTAAATATTACGACACCTCTGAAAAATATATTACTCAAAGCGTTGATCGCTCTCTTCACCAGATGGCGATTGAGTCTGTTGATTTACTGCTTATTCACCGCCCTGACCCGCTTTTAGATGCTGATGAAACCGGTGGCGCTCTCGATCGTCTGATTGATAGTGGCAAGGTAAAGGCTGTTGGGGTTTCTAACTTCCGTCCCTGGGATATTGATCTGCTTCAGTCGCGCATGAAGAATAAGCTAGTGACTAATCAGATTGAAATTAGCCTTGGGGAGAATTCTGCGCTGGCTAATGGTGATCTGGCTTATTTGCAGCAGCATAAGATTGCACCTATGGCTTGGTCGCCGCTTGGAGGTGGTTCGTTGTTTGATGAGCCGCAGTCCGCGTTGAATTTGAAGTTGGTTGAGATGGCCGAGAGGTTTTCTGTGGATCCGGCGGCGCTTGCGATCGCTTGGTTGTTGAGACATCCGGCGAGTATTTTGCCGATTATGGGGAGTAATAATATTCAGCGGATTGAGGGGTTTTCTCAGGCGTTTGAAGTTGAGTTGGACAGGCAGTCTTGGTTTGAGTTGCTTGAGGCGGCTAATGGGGTTGAGGTGGCTTAGGGCTTAACTTAAGCTTCAGGGATGTCAAAGCAAAGTATTGCTCTACGCCGACAAACTTTTGCCCAACTTTACACAATAAATGCAAACACATCTGCCCCTGAAAAATAATATAGGTCATCGTCAAGAAAGGAAGGTGAGCATCCAATGTAGCGTCTGTGAAGCAGACAAAAACACTAATGAAATTTACAACACCAATACTGTTCTAGATGCGCAGAAACCTATCGATTCTGTGAAGCCTGCAAAACTTCCCTCGTAAGAAAGAGCTGGAGAGGAGATGACTGCCCTAGCTGTGAATTTACCAATACTCAGGCGATCCCTTATCGGGCAAGTGCTGAAGATAAAATAGACACCCCCGACTCTATTTCAGTAAAAGTTACAGATATCAACATACCCTTCGGGTCTATGGTTTTGTTAATAATCAAATGGACTTTTGCTTCGATCCCCACAGCAATAATACTCTGGCTTATATGGGAACTTCTATTCTCTATTCTGTCATCCTGAGCGAAGCCGAAGGATCTCTTGCCTATCAGCACCTGCTAGGAAACTTCTATCCTCTATTCTGTCATCCTGAGCGAAGCCGAAGGATCTCTTGCCTATCAGCACCTGCTGGGAAACTTCTATCCTCTATTCTGTCATCCTGAGCGAAGCCGAAGGATCTCTGTAGTGGTCAACTAATTCCGGACACAGAATAAGGTTTTTCTTCAGCAATCGCTGGCGCCAAACCTTGGTTATAAGAATGGGGTCTTTGGTAATTGTAATACCCCATTAAGTATCTGCTTATATCTG
>Ga0206125_10002807_pt1 | contig 17706 bp, 14 predicted proteins | sample Helgoland_Spring_4_FD_148598 | JGI IMG/M metagenome (GOLD analysis project Ga0206125, IMG submission 148598) | Pelagic subsurface seawater microbial communities from Kabeltonne, Helgoland, North Sea - Helgoland_Spring_Bloom_20160331_1 | ecosystem: Environmental > Aquatic > Marine > Epipelagic ... | reverse complement strand
AATGTGCCTGGGAAACAATTTTGCCATGATGGAAGCAGTGTTTATTCTGGCCATGGCCTCGCAGCGATTTAGACTCAATTTAACGGACGATGCCAATCTAAAACCACAGATAAGTCTAACCAACAGACCAAAATATGGCGTGCCGGTGGCAGTGCAGCGGTATTCACAAAAAGCGTGACAAAGACGGACGCTTTTTATAATGCATACTAGCACTCTACTCACTCACGTCACCATTTCTCCTAATTAACGGAGCAAAAGACCAATCTCTTCAGAGTCCGCCACCCCACACCTCAGAAAGTTCTATCTCATAACCATTGGGATCTTTAATATAGATAGAGCGAGATTTTTGCCAGGCAACCACGCCACCGTAACTCATATCAATACCGAGGGAATTGCACAACGCCTCGCAATCCTGAAAATTATTGATGTGAAAAGAAACGTGAGAAAAGCCAGACTTGTCTTGATTATCCAAATTTGGGTTCTCGTACAAAGCCAATTTGGCCGTTGCGCTACCAATAATTCGACCTTTTGAATCGGGCATATCCTCAAGTAGCACAAACCCCAGCAACGAAGAGTAAAAATCACAGGACTCTTTGAGATTTCGCACTTGCAAATTAATGTGATCTATTCCGCTCACGATTAGCATTTTTGTTCTCCCTGAAACAACCATCTGCAAGAGTAAGATGACTAAAATGACCCATAATGTTTCAAATCAACATACAGCAAAAAAACCACAGTGACCAGCGCGGACCGCTACTGTTCTGAGGATAGCAATTTGACAGATAACCTAATTTATTTAGACTGTAGCCGTGAAATTGCACAACTGTGCGGTCAAAAACAGACAACGTGATGTCGGCGTTGCCACAAAAAAGGAAAGGAATCCATGGTTAAAATACAACGCAAAAATTCACGTTCAACCAAGAACTACCACCAAAACCTTTCACCACGATCAAAGACTCGATTTTAACCATTGAATCTGAGCTAATCAGCGGTGCTGGTCCGCGTCATAACCAAAGGAGCCTGCCATGTTATTCGCAACAAATCGTATACCCACTCAATCACCCAAATCTAAAAAAGGCAGGAAAATTAGTTTCTCCCTGCAGAACACTGGCGTCAGTCAAGACATGTATTTTTGTCGTAGAGACGGTGTGGACGACTATGTGGAAATCTGTAGTGAAGCTTTCTTTCAAACCCTGAAAGATTTGAGTGAAGACGCGCAGATATTGTTTTACATCCATGGCTTTAATAACACAGGCGAGAGAGAAATTTTCCCTAACGCAGGGGTCTTGCAGGACATGTTTGACGAGATAAGTCCCGGGTTAGTTCATGTAGTTCCCCTTATATGGCCCTGCGATGACGACTCCGCAGTGGCTTTCATCGATGATTATTGGGATGACCAACGCGCCTCCAGAGCCAGTGGTGAGTCATTCGCCCGCATGCTTGGCCTGTTCGATAAATGGCGAAAACAAGAAGCCGAGAAGCCCAATCCCTGCATCCGTCGCATCAACGTATTAGCTCATTCCATGGGCAATCGTGTGCTGCGCAATGCCCTGAGTACATGGGCAAAAGACAATCATGGCGGCAAAGTACCCCAGCTTTTTCGCAATGTATTCATGGCTGCGGCAGATGTGGTCAATCAGACCTTGGAACGCACCCAGAAAGGCGCTTGCATTGTAAACTCAGCCAGAAATATAGTGGTGTATTACGCCAATGATGATCTAGCCATGCCCGCCAGCAAACTGGCGAATCTAAAAAATTTGACTGTCTCTCGTCGTCTGGGAATGACCGGGCCAGAATCCATGTCTGAGCGAAAGTTAGACCGTAATGTTTATGAGGTGGACTGTGATGACTTCAACAACAGCTGGGGGGATAGAAAGGGCCATACTTACTTTTTGCGCAATGAGCAAGGTGCTATCAGCCCGGTGATACACCACATGAAAGATGCCATTCTCAACGGCCGAGTGAGTCCATCAGAAAGGAGCTATAGATTGGTTAAACCAACCTCGCAAATTTAATGTCAAAGAACTGTCTCCTATCAGTGATCTTGCTCAAATATAAGAGACGAGATAGCATAAAGTCTTTAGGCTAACCAAGATAAGGGATCTCAAATGAACTTATACCTCCGTACAACAAAGGCGGCATCTACAAAACTGGTGCAAACACTCGCTCTGGCGCTGCTGCTGTTTCCCGGTATCAGTTCAGCCAGCCTGCTAATGAAACCCATTAATGATAGCGACCTCCAGTACAACCACAGCATGCTCACGGGAAACTATATTGACTCTGTCACTACGGCAGAGGAAATTTTGGGCTTTCCGGTAGGCCAGCGAATCGCTGAGCCCGATCAGATTGAAGAGGCGATTGAGATCTGGTCTGGGCAGAGTAATCGGATCAAAGTAATCGAATACGCGCGCAGTCATGAAGATCGTCCTCTTTTTGCAGTTTTCATATCAAGCCCCTCAAACCTAGCTCGGTTGGATGACATTGAAAGCCAGATTAATCGCCTCGCCGACCCAAGGAACTTGAATGAAAAAGAGGCCCAAGCGATTATTAATCAGCTGCCTGCAGTGGCATGGATGGCCTACTCCATCCACGGTAACGAAACCTCTGGAGCCGATGCAGCCATTGCTGCTATTTATCATTTGGCTGCTTCAGAGGAGCCGTCAATAACCGAACTATTAGACAATATGGTCGTGGTAATTGATCCTTTAATGAATCCAGATGGCAGAGACCGTTTTGCTAAATCACTCGAGCAATACAGAGGCACAGCACCCAATGTTGATGATCAATCACTATTGCACCGAGGAGACTGGCCCTCCGGTCGCACCAATCACTATTTCTTTGACCTAAATCGCGATTTCTTTTATCTAACACAGCCGGAAACACGTGGCCGAGTTGAGTTAATCAATCGCTGGCGACCACAACTAATGATTGATGGTCATGAGATGGGACCACAAGATACTTACCTCATGGGTCCGCCGCGGCAACCCCTAAATGACAATATTGCGCCAAGCCTACAAAAGTGGGGCGAAGTATTTGCCGAGGATCAGGCTAGCGCCTTTGATAGAAAAGGCTGGCGTTACTACACTGGCGAATGGTTTGAAAACTGGTATCCCGGTTACTCTAATTACGCTGAATACCGAGGTAGCTTGCATATTCTCTATGAGCAGTCGCGCATGGCTGAAGATGGTGTGCGGCGTCCAGAGGGAACCGTTCAAACCTACATGGAGTCAGTCCATCATCAGTTTGTTAGCACCATGGCTAATTTGACCTCACTAGCAACCCATAGCAAAGCGATGTATGCCGACTATTGGCAGTCTCGCAAACAAAATGTTGCTGGCGTCGGCAAGTTTGCCAACCGCAGCTTTGTGATTCTGGCAAATGATAACCAAGGTCGAGTCGATGCTCTGGTAGATAAATTGGTCGCCCAAGATATCGAAATTTATGTCGCAACTAAGGACATTAAAGTTAAAAATGTCACTAACCAAATGGGCTCAGCACTGAGCAATGCCATAGTGACAAAAGGCAGCTTGGTGATTCCCAACCGCCAGCCCGAAGCGCCGCTGATAGCTGCGATCCTGGAATTTGACTCTAAAGTCAAAAGAGAAGTGCTGGTGGAAGAAAGACAAAAAAATCTGCGCGACGGTTCTTCAGTAATGTACGACACAACTGCTTGGAATCTTACCATGATGTATGGATTACCAGCTATTACCGTACCCTTCAATATGACCAAGGATTTGATGCCTTATGAGGCATCAAAAGAGCCCATAAATTCCCTGAATAGCAGCGCCATTATGTGGAGTGTTGATGGCGCTGATGACCGATCAGTGGCCTTTGCAGCGCGACTCATGGAGCAAGATATCAAGGTGAGGATCGTGGATAAGTCAGCGGAGTTTAGCAATCAGAAATTAAACCGGGGATCGGTGGTGATAACTGTTACCGATAACCCAAACAAAGCAATGCTTGTGGATCAAATAAAAGCGACGGCAGATGAGCTATCTATTGAAGTCAAATCTCTCTCCGATGGATTGGGCGATAGAGATCTTCCCGATTGGGGTGGCCAACACTTTAGACTTCTCTCAAAGCCACAGTTAGCGATTATTAGTCATGGGTCTTTTAGTAGCTATGATGTTGGTGCGACCTGGTGGAGCATAGATCACAATCTGGGTATTCGTCACAGCCAAATTGACCAAGCAGCACTAACACGCAATGACTTGCGGCGTTACAACACCCTATTAATGCCAACCAATTATGGGCAACTAAACAAGAGTCAACTGACTGCGTTAAAAGTTTGGGTTGAACAGGGGGGGACACTGATTGCCCATGCGCAAAGTGCCGGCTCCCTTGCTACCAAGGAAGGCCTCGGCAGTGTCCGGCAGATTGGCGATACATTTGAAAGAAGTGCTGATTATGACATCTCACTGCAACGAGAATGGCTGTCACTACAAGACGATGTCGAGATGGAAAACGTCATGCAACACACACTGAATACTGAGGTCGCCTATCCTTGGAGTGACACACCAAAGCCTCTGAGTAAAGACCAGTTAAAAAAACGAGATCAGTGGCAGAAACGCTTCATGCCCTCAGGTGCCATTGTTGCCGGAAGAACTGATCAACAGCATTGGCTGACCTTTGGCGTAGAAGAAACCTTACCCCTTCTTTACGGCGATCAGCCGGTGTTAATGTCTGATGATAAGTCAGAAGCGGTGGTGAGGATTGGCGTGATAAGTCAAGACGAATCGTCTAAGACTGAAAAAGCTGACAGTGCGTTTGGCTGGTCTACCATTCCCGCAGGTCACAAACTCACTGTACGCATGAGTGGCCTACTTTGGCCGGAAGCGGCACAGAGAGTAGCCAACTCTGCCTATCTCACTCGCGAGCGCCTCGGTAGAGGGCAGATTATTCTGTTCTCTGGAGAACCTAACTTTCGCGGATCTGCCAGAGGCTCAAATAGGCTGTTGCTCAACGCAATAGTCTACGGTGCAGGCCTCGGCACCTCGCCAAAAGTCGAGCTGTAGCTTCCGTCAGGTGGAAATAAAAGATGGTCAGAAAACGCAGACCTGTTTACTGACACACACTATTGGCGATAGCAGCCGCAGGTGTTGTTTTGGCAGATAGCACATAATCAAGGAGACCATTTTTATGGAAAAATCTCTCTCGTGCTTAATGGTTAGTCTGATACTTTGTTCCGGTTCACTGTGGGCACAGAATTACTGGCCAACCACAGATTGGCATAAGACAGAGCCTGAAGACGTGGGTCTTGATGCTGCGGTGTTATCTGCTTTCGACGCGGATATTAGTCGAAGACAATACGGTTATGTCGATTCTATGTTGGTGGTCCGTCATGGGAAACTCGCCTATGAGCGCTATTACACACACGATTACAACCGAGTTTATGAGAAAGAAGCCACCACACCGGGTCCTCTCGTTGTTCGCCACCCCACTGGCCCCTATAACTACTTTAATGCATGGTGGCACCCCTATCTGAAAAAGGGGAACCTCCACTCGATACAATCAGTCACCAAAAGTGTCGTTGCTGCTATCGTGGGTATCGCTGTAGGGCGAGGTGATTTCCCAGATCTCGATACACCAGTGCTTACATTTTTTGATACTGACACGATTGCGAACGTCGACGACAGAAAACGTCGCATGACCATTCAACACTTACTAACAATGACGACCGGATTGGAGTGGAATGAAGATTATCCGTACTCAGATCCGAGGAACAGCTTTACCATCATGGCTCTCGATCCAAACTGGGTGAAGTTTACACTGGATCAACCCATGTCATTAGAGCCCGGTGAGGCTTTTCAGTACAACAGTGGTGCTACCCTTATCCTGGGGGAGGTGTTTACCAAAGCTACCGGCATGGACCTGGAGGAATATGCTGTGCGACATCTTTTTACCCCGCTGGGAATTGACAACTTTTTCTGGAAACGCACACCCTTTGGTTTAACCGACGCTCAAGAAGGTCTATTTCTTACATCCCGCGATATGGCAAAAATTGCCTATCTTTTTTTACGCAGAGGAGAATGGCAAGATAAACCCATTGTCCCTAGCACCTGGATAGACACCTCGGTATCGCCTCTTGTTTCAGCATCAGAGGATGGGGATTGGGAATATGGCTACAAATGGTGGCTAGTACATTACCAGTACAGGGGAGAAAAGCGGGTAGCCTTCGCTGGCCTCGGCTTTGGCGGACAGCATCTCGTTGTTATACCCGAACTTGACATGGTGCTTGTTTTCACCGGCTGGAACATACGCGCTGAAGGGCCGAGATTGACCTCGAAAGAGGCGATTGATCGTGTTCTCCAAGCTGTGATAGCACCAAAGCGAGACTGATGTATGCAAGAGGATCAGTAATATAAACAGAGAACAAATATTGCTCGTTTACGATAGTGAATGTCCCGCTTGTAATGCCTACTGCCAGATGGTCAATATTCGCGCAAGTGTGGGTGATCTTTGCATTGTGAATGCCCGAGAAAACAGCGCCATTATGGAAGAGATCACCTCGCAAGGCCTCGACATTGATCAGGGCATGGTATTAAAAATGGGTGGGCAACTATACTATGGCGCCGATGCAATTCACGCGCTGGCACTCATCGGCAGTCGATCGGGCATATTCAATCGACTCAATTACTGGATGTTTAAATCAAAAGCCGCATCATCCGTGCTTTATCCCATGCTTAAATGTTGTAGAAATCTGCTGTTAAAACTATTGAGAAAAACCAAGATCAATAACCTCAACAGCCCATTCAACGACAAATTTTAGGTGCTCTGCCAGCACCTCTTATCTGCGCAAAAATACAGCAAAATAATTCTTGGATTTGTCAATTAATGACATGATTGACTCTGCCAGTACCGGTTGCACCAATATGGCTTGGACCACCGCCCGCTGTATATCTAGCGCCATCCGGCATATTCAGGAAACATCCACAACCCTTCTCTATACGGGTTCCAGATCATCTGCTAACTCAATCAATACAAAGCCTCTTGCGATAACAAAGCGTCTCTGAGACCCCCTTCGGCAACCCGCTAAGTTTTCTATATCGGGGACTAATGGAACTATAAATTCAAGGAACAGTCTATTCGCTTAGGTATAAAAATACCTCTTAAAACATAACCAGGATAATTTAATGAATAAATCAGTAATGTTAGCAAGTTTAGTAGCAACCTCAGCATTCACTACAGTGGCTTTAGCAGATGAGCATGAAGGGGGCTGGGTTGCAGGAATGGGCTATACCTCTTTTTCAGAGAGCGAAGATAACGTTGATATAAGCGTTGGTGCAATATGGGGTTCTCTTGGATACCAAATAAAGGCCACCGACAATTTTTATTTAACACCCGAACTGAAAATTGGCATGGGAATAGGCAGCGATACTATTATGGTGGACTCTACTTCAGTTGATGTAGAGCTCGACAGTTATTTAGCCGCATCGCTTCGAGGAGAATACGACTTTCAAAACGGAGCCTACCTCTTTGTGGCACCAACCTATGCCAAAGGCGACTTTAATGTCAACGTAGGGTCTGACTTTGCAGAGAGTAGTTCGTGGGAATTTGGAGCAGGAATCGGAGCTGGTTATAACTTCAGCGCAGGTAAAAAAGTTGAGGTTGCTTACGAGTCCTTCGACGGAACAGATATGATTAGTCTCGCCGTAAAATTTGATTTTTAGATCATTTCTTGGGCGCCACATAGCTTTTAGCGGGCGCCCAACTCTTCACCCTTTACACTGTGCTGTGAGCGTCTGCTTAAGGAGGACCACAAATACAATTTAAATATACTGATCAAACTTGTAACATTTTACTGTACTCTATCCGGTACAATGTTGGCTTTATGTTGAGAGAAATAAGACAACGATAATGTTACTCGGACATTGGCGTGGTGGACATTGCAAAGCCAGCGGTAAGTCCCTGAGCACGTCTGGTGACAAATTTTCATAGCAAGCTGTCAATAGAACAATCCACTGTTTTAAAGCACTGTTTTAAAGCAATGTTTTAAAGCAATGTTTTAGGGAGAATTAAGATGCGCTTATTGTTACGCGCCACGGTAGTAGCGGTGGTCCTATTGTTTATTACAGTTATTGTGATATGGCTGGCACTGCCTCACATGACTGACCGTAAGGTATCAGGTGAGCTAGCATTGCCAATACTCGACGAACCCGTTAGCGTGGTTCGGGACGCCAATGGGATGCCGTATATTTATGCAGAATCTCTTGATGATGCAACTCGCGCTCAGGGATTTGTGATCGGTCAGGATCGGTTATTTCAACTGGAAGTCGCCAAGCGCGCTGCCACCGGTCGGCTAGCAGAGGTACTCGGAGCGGGTCCCGATGACGTCATTCTCGATTTAGACAAAGAAGCAAGGGTTGTTGGGTTTGAGCGGATCGCGCGGCAACAACTCCAGATATTAACGCCGGTGAGTCGCCGGCAGTTATCGCTTTATCTCGAAGGACTCAATACTTACATTACAACTCGAGAAAGTACTCACCCACTGGAATTTTCACTCGCCGGGTTTTCACCGGAGCCCTGGTCAGAGGCAGAACTGTTGGCCATAGCTTTTTACTTGGGTTGGGGTAGCTCAGGCAATATGAATGCGGAACTCGTTGCCTTTGAGGTGATTAGAGAGATCGGAGCAGCCGCCTTTGCAGAGATCGCGCCTCTGGCCATCAATCCCGACGACGTCAATGAATCTCAGGTGAAGGGCATCGCGCCCGTGGCTGCCCATGAATTGTCCATAAACATCGCATCACCCGCCGCTTGGACGCGCAGTGGTTGGCGTCAGCTGGGTGTTGGAGGTAGTAACAATTGGGCGATCAGTGGCGAGAAAGCAGGCATGTCCGCGGCAGTTGTCACCAACGATCCTCATCTCGATAGTCGCTCACTGCCGGGGCCTTGGCATCCGGTAGGTATCATCACCCCCGAGCTACGAGTTGTTGGAGTGACCGCAGGCTTGCCAGGCGTTGTCATTGGTCGTAACGACCACGTAGCATTCGGCGTGACCAACGCCTATGCCGACACAGTGGATTTATATATCGAGCGCCTCGATCCAGATCGATCAGAACATTACCTCGAAGGTGAGGTCTCTATTCCCTTCGACGTTGTTACTGAACGCATTCGGGTCAGCGATCCGACAAGCGAGAAGGGCTATCGCGACGTCATGCTGGATATTCGCTTTACCCGACGCGGCCCTGTCATTAGTGATCATCGAGAAGAATTGGGTGATAAGGCTGTGCTGTCTTTGCGCTGGGCATCCGCTGAATATCTGGGTGATACGCTGGGACTAGACACGCTAATGCTTGCGTCAAATGTCGATGAAGCACTGGAATCAGTGTCGAACACTAACATCGTTTCCCTGAACTTTGTCGTCGGTGATACATCGGGCCGCGTTGCGCGCCATGCGAGCGGTGCTGCACCAAAGCGGTTGTCTGGTGATGGCATGGTGCCCTTTCTGGTGACTGACGGAGTGGATAATTGGGGCGGACGCATCCCGGCTGTGAATATGCCGGGAGAGGTAGATCCCAAGCATGGCTGGACCGGATCGGCAAATCATATGACGGCACCTGCCGACTATCCATGGGTTTATACCACCTATGCATCTCCCACCTATCGTTATCAGCGAATCAAAGAACTGTTGTCTGCACCAAGGGTCACTGCTGAGGAGGTGTGGACAGCACAATACGACACACTGAATCTGTTCGCGCGGGAGATAGCGCCTATTTTGGCTGATGCCCTCAATACCGCTGACGAGGCCTCGTTAAAAAGGGTGGGAGCAATACTCAGTGAATGGGATTACCGGGATGATGCGCAACTTATAGCGCCAACATTATTTCAAGAAGTGATACGCCAGTTGGCGCGAGCTACTTTTGTCGATGAGATGGGTGAAGAGATCAGCGCTGCATACCTTTCAAACTGGTACGTCTGGCAACAACGATTTGATGCCATGCTCAAGGAGGGCAATTCACGCTGGTTCGATGATCAGCGCACCAATGCAGTTGAAGATCTGACCACTTTGATTCGGCGCGCAACGGCCTCAGCACTGACACGCCTGACCGCCGAGTACGGTGAGGACAGAACAAATTGGCAGTGGGGGGAAGTGCACCGTATTGAATTCGTGGGGCCACTGCGTCTAAAGGGTTGGCTCGGCGAACTGACGGGTAACCGAAGCGTAGCTATGTCGGGCTCAGGCGAGACCCTGCTCCGTGCGCTATACCCACAGGATCAGCCCTTCAACTCGAAGTGGTTTGCTTCCCTGAGAATGACCGCCGACCTCAATGATTCCCATAAAGTCAGAGCGGTATTGCCCGGTGGCTCGGTGGGGCGAACCTTTAACCCTCATCTCGCTGATCAAACCTCAGACTGGATGGATCCGAAGGCTCGCCAATACTGGTGGTTCAGCGATGAGGCTATTGAGGCCAATACAGTCTCCCGTTTAACCTTACTGCCCGATCAATGACGGCATTTCGATTTAAATAAAAAACTGATAAACCGGGTTTCTTTAATGGGTAGACGCTAAAATGTAATAGACAAGGTGCACAAAAAGCACAGAGTATTTAATCAGTACACACAACTCATTGACAAATTTTGCATGCACTTTAAGATAAACGTATTCGCATTTATATTCCACTGTTTGTTAAATTGCTGTATGAAGCAGTCGTTGATTAAAAGCATGGAAGAGTAACGCGCAACGCCAAGAAGATTAATGCGCATGCCCGCTTTGTTTAGGAAAGGAATCCGAGAATCATGAATCAAACCAAACCAAACCAAACACTTACCGCCACTTTCCTAAAACAGTGAAAGCGGCTAAATGCGCATGGGCAATATACAAATGTTATATGCCTAATAGCTATGAAACCTAAACTCGTAAGCAAGCCTTTAGTCGCAGGACTATTATTCCTTCTGATGGGTGGTGCGTTCGTCTGGTTAGAGAACACCTTCTATCAGTACCTAGATAAAGGCCGCGTAATACATGAGAGCATGTTTCTCCCGCTAGGAACATTGTTCATATTGATTGGAATATTCACGCTTGTTTTTGCGGCCGCCGGAAAAATAATTGGTGCGATCAGGCAACGAAATAACTGACCCGTTTTGTAGGTTTAGGCCCGAGGAGTAACGATGTATTCCAAACGCAGTGGATATAAAGTATATAACCAGTTGGGGCAAGCTGCTCCTTTCAGTCGTGGGACGTGCTTTTCAGCACGCCCCTGCCCAAGGCGTTATGTTTAAGGAGCATAGATGAAAAAAATATCATTAGTAGCGATAGTTGTTGTTGTTACAGTAATTGCAGGAGCCTATTTCTATTTTTCTGGAAAGGAGTACATATTGCGAATCCCAGAAAACGAAATACAGCAGAAAATGGCAGAAAAATTGCCACTAACAAAAGCATATCTTTTCATTTTTAGAGTCACCCTTGACCATCCTAGAATTGAGTTGAAAAATGGCAGTGAAAGGATAAATGCAGGTTTAGATGTAATTCTCAACCTTAAACTTGCCGAGGAGGCAAAACCGTTTGGTGGGTCTATTGACGTTTCTGGTGGTATAAAATATGCCGCTGATGAAGGGGAATTTTATCTAACCGATCCAGTAATAGAAGATTTATCAATTCAAGGTGTTCCAGAAAAATACATTAGCAAAGCTACAAAAGTGTTAGAAAAGGCCTTGGCAGATTATTATTCTACCCACCCAATTTATAGACTTAAGACTGGGGATGCAAAACAAGCCGCAGCTAAGTTGATTTTGAAAAATGTCATAATCGAGAATGAAGAATTAGTGGTTACACTTGGAATTTAAACATAACCAGAGCATGCACACGAATTGCCCGGTGGCTCGGTGAGGCGAACCTTTAACCCTCATCTCGCTGATCAAACCTCAGACTGGATGGATCCGAAGGCTCGCCAATACTGGTGGTTTAGCGATGAGGCTATTGAGGCCCATACAGTCTCCCGTTTAATCTTACTGCCCGATCAATGACGGCATTTCGATTTAAGTAAAAAACTGATAAACCGGGTTTCTTTAATGGGTAGACGCTGAAATGTAATAGACAAGGTGCACAAAAATATACTGTGCATGTATTTAGTATATTTTCCCTATTGACAGATTTTTTGCGCTCTCTAAGATAAAGCTATTCATATTTACATTATTCTGTTTTCTAAATTGCTCTAGAAATCAGTCAGTTGATTAAAAGCATGGAAGATTAACGCGCAACGGCAAGAAGATTAATGCGCATGCGCACTTTGTTTTGGAAAGGAATCCGAGAATCATGAATCAAACCAAACCAAACCAAACCAAACCAAACCAAACATTTATCCCTACTCTCCTAAAACAGTGAAAGCGGGTAAATGCGCATGCGCAATATAAAAATGTTAGTGTTACGAGGAAAGTCACGATGAAAGTAATAATCTTTAGTTTTTTAATAATCACTACTTTAGTTTCCGGTACTTCGTTCGCGAATAATGACGCGCAATATGAAAAAATGGCACAGCAACTTTCAAAGCAACTAGAAACTTCCATGAGAGTCATGAATGATCCCAAACTAATTAAAGCCAATGCAAAATATATAAAAAGTTTCTACGACGCTTTGTTGAAAGAGGGTTTTACTGAAGAGCAAGCTCTAAAACTAGTTGCAGCAACTCTAGCTAGCAAAAAGTAAAACTAACCAGCACATAAAGTGAACGGATTGCCAACGGGTTGCTTGGTTTTGCTTCGCTACACAATAACTAACTTCCTCATACAGCGATGGTCGGCGTACCGTTCCGACAGCTGCTGGAGGCAGCATAAGTTTTCTACGAATAGTTGCTTCTTAAAATGCGGGGATTACAGTAAGGTTAAGATAGAAATTAATCTGCCTGATTTTGGTAATATTCCAGAGGAAGTGGGTGAGTTGTGTTTTAGAAGGTTGAAACCCAACAGCGTACTCAGCGGAGTTAATGGATAGATAAATGCAATTTTTCGATCGCTCTCAGTTTATTTTTAGAATTGAAAACATCTTCTTGGAGGTTAAAGCACAGATTATCGAAATTCTGCCGAACGCTAGGGTTGAACATGTTGGCTCGTCTGCTATCCCGGGTGCTGTCTCAAAGGGCGATTTAGATATCTTTGTTGGCGTTACCCAAGATGATTTTCTAAAAGCAATTGATCTCATCAAACACATTGGTTTCAGCGAAAAGCTTAATACACTTCGAACTGACTCACTTTGTATGATGATCAGTTCGACATACAATGAAGATGTCGCACTTCAACTTGTAGCTAACGGATCAGAACACGAGAGTTTTCTCGAGTTTAGGGACAAATTAAGATCAAATCCTGATCTTGTCTCAAGATACAACCAGCTTAAGTTCGACTGCAAAGGATTGGCACATGATAACTACCGGGAGGTTAAGTCTGCTTTTATCGAGACTGCGTTAAAAACTCATTAACAAACACAAACTGGAGAGATGCGACAATTTTAGATTTTTTTGGGCCTTTAATGAGGAAAACTTAACAAACCAAGGCAACCAATCTGGCCACATTAGCTGACCTAAAACACCATAAGATGGCCAAATGGCCAACTTATGCTGTCACGGAAAAATCGAGCAACATCAGCAACACTAGTTTAACAAACCGACAGCAGACAACGCATCGCGAAGTTCGTCCTCCCTGCCCCCCTCGGGCCAGCCGGCAATTTGCCTCTTGAGTTCTCCATCCAAATAAAAGTAAAGCACCGGTGTTCCCCACCATTGTATTTCTGGCCACTCGCGATCACTATAACTGAAGTTCAAGGCCAATGGCTCGGATGTGCGGTTGAATTCTCTTGCCCCATCAAGATAGAAACCTGCAGTTTGTGAACTCAAAAATAACCCATGCTGGCGGAAAATCAGCTGCATTTCTGGTGATCTGTTTACCCACTGCACAAATTGGTTAGAAAAGTAACAGCCGGTGGATGCAGAGATTACGATAAAACCTCCCGAGGGGAATGAAAACGATTTCCTCTCCAATACCTGCTGATTTTCATTTATCTGAATTCGTGTCCTTCCCGTGAAAACCTGTCCCTCCATTAAAGGCCAAATGAGCGGTAAGGCTGCATCTTCATGCTCAGATCGAAGTCGTCGGGCGCCAGCCATATCTCGTGCCATAAGCAGCGCCTTGTAAAGTATGTGAAGTTCAGAATGTATGTCATGCCCTTGAGTAATTTTGCTATCAAGTATTTGATAGAAACTGTCTAAAATCTCAGGGTTTTTGGTGACAAAATAGACAGACATCAACAAATCGAATAACTTTGACGACTGTTGTGCACTGAGTTCTTCAATATCTATCGACTCAAGCTTTGGGACTATGCAGGTCTGGTAGAAATCATCGAATCTCGCTGGCCTGAGATCCCGTTTAAATCTGTTACCCTCCGCGTCAGTAACTATCTGAGTATCGTCATAGTTAAGATTGTCACTTTCAATACGAAGTTGACCAATATCAGTCTGACTTGAACACTCAAACCCTGTTACGGCTGGTGAAAAGGCAATAACATAAAGCAACAGTAACGTGAAAAAAGCATGGCCTTTTAGGCAGTGATAACCATGTCCTAACATAAAGACATCCTCAGCCATCGGAGTATTAAGTCTACCCCGATGGCTATTAGTTAGTTGAAAGCTTTCATACTTTAGATTCCATCTGAATAATTTTTCCCCGTGCAATGAGGCGCAGAACACATTTACCCATACGCATATTTACACTCCCCTGCTCCTGAACATCTATAGTTGTCGCTACCGGGACCGTGGGTATCATGCTCATTTCGAAATCCAGTTTGTTGAGCCTTAACCTAATCCTCATTATCGTGAGAACTTATCTCTTCGCCCACAAGTAACATAGCATCAGCTTTAGTTTCAACTCGCGCATCTTTAAACATGGCAACATTGTTTTGTTTACCGATCAAAGCCAAAATGCTGTAAATCTGAGTTGGCGTTAGTTCATCCTCAAGACCACCATAATAATAACCTGCAACGCCGTCTTTACGGAACTGCACACTTTTTACGAACATTTCTTTGTGGTAGTTACCCAGAGCGTCCAGGGGGCTCGGTTGATTGGACAGTGCTATAAGATCTTCCTGCGACTTAATTGGTGCCAAGTGCCAAAGATAGTCAGTGACCGTGAGCGAGCCATGATCTGCATGAGGTTTCGGATATTTTTTCTCAACAGCACTCTTATCAACATCAGAGGACAAGTTGTTGCTTAAATCTATAGCTTTAACTCCACCCATCATAGCCAACGAAAGAACAACGCAAAAAATATACATAAATGATTTATTTTTCATCATTAATTCCCTTTCTTAATTTGAGTCTTTTCACCATAACTCCCCATATCTGGTATGCAAACTGTACTCAGGGACAGGTGCATTTAAGCCACCAATGAAGTCATGGCACTCAGGAATAAGTCAGTGTGATTCTAGATGCTGGTGGACAGAGCAACAAATCAACTCGTTGTGCGTCTTCAGAGCATTTAACTGCTTAAGACTTAATTATGGTGTCAATGTGGATATGCTAAAGGACGTTTAACGCAGAGATACACTGTGTATGTATTTAGTATATTTAACTCATTGACAGATTTTTTGCGTTCTTTAAGATGGATCTATACATATTTACATTATTCTGTTTGCTACATTGCTCTAGAAATCAGTCAGTTGATTAAAAGTATGGAATATTGAGTCGCACGCGCGCTTTGTTTTGGAATGAAGGCAAGAATTTGGGCGATGCACTCGGTTTAGAAGTTGAGTGGCCCGAATAAAAAATTGCTAACAATCGGATCAACCAGGACGCCCCTGTCGTCGCGCCTGTTACCCAAAACGTTATATGCCCACAACGCTTCAAATAAACATCGAGTTTAGGATTAGTACAGCAGCATCTATTTCGAGCATTTGATAAGAAAGGCAACACTAACCAAAGCAACCAATCTGGCCAAATTAGCTGACCTAAAACACCATAAGATGGCCAGAATTTAAATATGATTTATAGAGTCGCCACGAGCTCAGACCTTAAACGCTGTTTTGAAATTAGGGGGCAAACACAGGATAACGCTTTTAATGAAAGTGAGTTAGCCGCAATAGGTGTAACTGAGGAATCTTGGTCCAGTTTAATTAAAGATGGAACGTTCGGTTTTTATCGCAGCCTTGGTTGGTATCCAACCATGAAACATTTCCTTACCGTGAAATTCAGTATCTGTTCTTAACGCAGTAGAGCCAAAGAAATTCGATTGAATTTGGGTCAAGGTATTTTCGAGATCAAGTACTTTGTCTTCAGGTACGAGGTACCCACCTATGAATAAATATGGATTCTCTACGGTGTATTTGTTTTCATCAAAGTATGCAAGATGCATCCAAGTACCTCTAAGAAATGTAACGCCAAAATCAGCCGCATGTTTTTTGTGTCGTCTGCATTATCTTGTTAGCTATTAATTCGGACAGAGATTCGATATCTCTGGCTTTGTATCAATGTGTGAGTGGTAAGATTGCTGATCTGGCCCCCAATCAAAATAAATTCCTGTATTTGGTTCTGTCAGTTTTTTCGACTGAGACTCAGAAATGCTCAGCTTTACAGATGAAAGCTGTTTAAGAGAAGCATTACCGACCATTTTTGCAAACACCACAAACTCATAGGACCCAGCCAAAAACAGAAAGTTGGCGCCGTCTTCAGGTAGTAAAAAGTGATGGTCGTAAGTTACTCCCTCTTGAGGGATGAAGAGGCCACTACCTCGTTTTAGGTCTCCTTTATCTCCATATACCCATATATTGAAATTTTGCTTTGATTCATTGCGACGCAGAGCAATGTGAAGGCTCTCGATAACCTGTCCCTTTTTTGCTGTGCTATATAACAGCGTGCGCAAGTAAACTTTATTTTTCTGGCTGCCAAAGCCGTCAGGCCCAAAGAAAACGACAGTTGGCTGTGTCATAACCAACTTGCCTTTACTAAATAATGTCAACCACGCTGTGGCTGCAGAGATAAGTAATGCTAGGCAAGATACAACAAGGCTTACTACATATAATTCTTGAGTCAAACTCGAATCTCCTTTTGATGGCCTACATTTCCATATTGCGTATACGCACTAATCTTCGTAGCATTGCGCGTTATTCTTCCATGCTTTTGTCCAACTGACTGATTTATATAACACTTAAAAAAATAGTAAAATGGAAATGCGCATAGCTTTATCTTAAAGAGCGCACAAAACCTGTCAATAGGCAAAATATACTAGATAGATGCATGGTATATTTTGTGCATCTTGTCTACTAGGTTTATTTTAAATTAGCCCTTTTTGTGATTTCTGGCCAACTTATGATGTCATATACATAAGGGTTGAATTAGAGCTAGAAAACTCACCAAAAAACGCCCAAAAACACCAGAAAGTGTAACTTATCAATCTCTATTTAAATCAACCTCTTAGGCTAAGTTACATGTAACACGGTGTACATAATCGTCACATTTGACAGAAACGGCGATGAGTTACTAACAAAAAGGAACCAACTCGGCCACATTAGCTGACCTAAAACACCATAAAGTGGCCATTTAATCCATAAATCATTAACTTACCTCTAAACGTTCGATCTGTGATGTAAAGAACAGCCAGCCTCCTTGCTGTGCATGCTCTGTAACTTTCTTTTGGCCACTGATTTACCCATCACTTGATTTTAAAGCGGTTGCGTATGGCAAGACCTGCTAAAAACAGGAAGACCAATGACACGATCTGTTGGATAAA
>Ga0206125_10002799_pt1 | contig 17743 bp, 20 predicted proteins | sample Helgoland_Spring_4_FD_148598 | JGI IMG/M metagenome (GOLD analysis project Ga0206125, IMG submission 148598) | Pelagic subsurface seawater microbial communities from Kabeltonne, Helgoland, North Sea - Helgoland_Spring_Bloom_20160331_1 | ecosystem: Environmental > Aquatic > Marine > Epipelagic ... | reverse complement strand
AATGGCACAAATATAACTCATGCCCATCAACCACGCCTTTCCTGCTTGTTTTTTAATTACATCTTTATTTTTCACTCGGTTGTCTAAATCAGCCTGAGCGGCGTTTCTCATTACAATTAATGTGTCCAAGGTGTCTTCAGGATTAATTTGTGCTTTCAAATCACTATAATGTTTTGTTAATTGTTCTTGGGCAACCTTAGTAATTCTATCCCTTTCACCACCACTCCCTCTAAAATTCTGTTCCAAATAATCCTGTAGGTCTGGATTAAAATATTGCCAAGAATCACCTGTAATCTTTTTAAATGTACCAATATTAAATTCATTATCAGCTTCATCACAAGCTGGAATATCAATAATTTTTCTAATACCTTTCATCCTATTAGCACCTGTGCTAATATTGAATCTTTTTGGGTTAATACCTGTCAAAAGTCTTCCTGCACGCCTAATCTGAAATCCAACTCTTTCTTCATCAGTATTATTTCCAAAAATAGCTTTTTCTTTAAGAATATGTCTTTCTTCAAAAAAGAATGTTGTAATTTTTACTATATATAATAGTTCGAAATCATCGTGTTGATTTTTTACATACACTTTTTTACCATCGGCGTTTGTATAAACATACATATTTTCTACAATTGATTCACATCCAAATGAAAGATCTTGTGGTATGATAATATCATTTGGTTCTGTATTATATTTCGTTATATGGTTGTAAAGGTTCCATACAATATTAGATGGTCGTGATGTGTCATAAAGACCTGTCATAAATCGTTTTATTTCAAGATATGATTTTTTTGTATATGAAAATCTAAGATTCTCAATATATACGATAGTTCCTGAATCAGTTTCAATATTATAATCAGGATTAATAAGTTTTTGATATCTAATAAAATCCTCGGTTTCATGTTCTGTAGCAGACTCTTCATTTTCAACAATAGTGTTAGAATTTCTAACCCGTTCTAAATCAAGTGTTGTTTTCATTAAACCACCCTGACCTACAAAATTATGAAATGTAGTGCATTTATCTCCAAGCAACATGACAGATTCTGTAGAACCAGCATTAAATTTGCCTAGTCGTGTATGATCTTCTTTATTATATCTATCCATATTACTATCTTTATGTGACGTAAACATTTTTGGAAACACATTTCTATCAAATGTTCCATTATCCACAATTGCAAGTTTTGTTTCTCGAACAACAACACCCCCTTTAGTTGATTTTCCCCAACTTTCACTATTGTCTGTATATTCACCTATAGGAGCAAGTGAATCAGGATTATTAGCCCGAACATGTGTGATTTCTTGAGTCATAGTTTTTCGTCCATCATTTTGATTCGTTGTAAGTGCACTAGACATTTGGTATTTATAATGTTAATAATTAAAAAATATTTTAAATCAATTTTAATTTTTAACAAGATTACATTTTGTACACCTATTAGGACGTTCATCGTATTGGAAATAACTTTTATCAAGCACCCAAGTGTGTTCGCAATTTTTAAAAATAAAAATATTATTCATTTTTTGTTCGTTTTTTAGTAATTTAAGTTTTTTAGTTAATTCGCCTATTTCATGTCGTATTTTTATATTTCTTTTAAGTTTTTCATCTATATTATTGACACTATTGTCACTGCTACTATTATCACTATTGACACGACTATTATAACTGCTATTATCACGACTATTATAACTGCTATTATCACGACTATTATAACTGCTATTATAACTGCTATTGACACGACTATTATCACTGCTATTGTCACTCATTTTATACTATTATTAGTTTTCTTTTAATATATTATTATATTAATGAATATAATACTATACTTAACATTATTACTACTAATAATATTATTTGTTTATTCCTTAGTAGTTAAAGAAAATTTTAATAATGCTATACGTTTTTATGATTTTAATACTATGCCTAAAAAAAGATATAATCAAAATTACGAGTTTGTGTCTAAAGATAATTATGAGTATGAGAAAGATAGTAAATTTATAAATCAATACGATAATTTCTTACAATTAGGTAAAGTAGAATACCAAAATTTAAGGCAAAAATTAGAAATAAAAAATAAAACTAAAGAAACGGAAGATTTTGATGAAATTAATAAACAAAATATAGATATTTTAAAAAAATTAGACAGAATAACTAATTATCCGAGTGTTAAACGCGAATTATCACTTATAGAATTCGACCACATTTTAAGCACTTTAAAAAATAATCAGAATTTTAAATATAACGACGATTTAACATTTTTAAAAGAAATAGAGTTTGATAAATCACTCCTATATTCGTATCATTTAGTTAAAGAATGGATAATAGAACAAATTAGTATGAAAGCCGATGAAAAAATATATGAAATGAAATTTGTAAATAATGAACGCTATAAATATATTGAAGATCAATTATTAACATATAAAGCTGATTATAACTCTCATTTAGAACAATTCATATTTAAAATGAGAGTGTATCGTGATAATAAAATGAGTCATTATATTTTATATTTTGATTTAGTATTCGATAATTATAATACTAAATACTATATTAATGATATAATGATATTAGGAACTGATATTCAAGAAAATATTGCGTTTTCTGATTTCAAAAAAAATTATTTCAACGTCGCCGATACATTTAACAGTGATATTAAACTAGATAAAGACGAAATCAATACATTTATTAAATCAAAGAGCGAAAAGCAGATTTATGAACATGATAATAATTATTGTTTTTTTAAAAATGCTAATAATAGAAACGAGTGTATTTCATTAAGTAAATCTAAAAATTCATTAGGCGTCTATGATAGCCCATGCTTATACAACGAAGATTGTCCATATTATAAAAAAAATAAAAATTACCCTAATTCACGAGGTGGTTGTAATAATGGATATTGTGAAATGCCGACTAATGTTAAACTAGTTGGTTATAAAGAATACATTGATGGAAATAAACCAATTTGCTATAATTGTAAACAAACCGATGGTTGTAAAGGACTGGAATGTAATTTGTGTTGCGAAGAACAAAAAGATTCTAAATTATATCCAAATTTAGATGGACCTGACTATGCTTATCCAAATGATTACAATCAACGCATGAAATATATGAAAGATTTTGAATCAAAAAATATGTCTCCTATTAGTTTGATTGCTTAATGAAATTTATTATGGGGGTCCTAAATATGAATAATCAACATTAGATTTTTCGACTTGATTGCCTGCAGAGGAAAGGTTAGGTCCAGACATAGTAAGGATTGACACGTAATTAGTCTCGTCTTGATTGCCTGCAGGTTTAGTGACAGGGGAAAGGTTAGGGCCAAGGTTAGTCTCGCCTTGATTGCCTGCAGGGTTAGTCCCGCCTTGATTGCCGTAATTAGTCATGTCTAGAGGGTCGTAATAATTTTCGTCTTGATTGCCTGCAGGTTTAGTGACAGGGGAAAGGTTAGGGAGGTTAGGGCCAAGGTTAGGCTCGCCTAGAGTGTCGTGGTTGCTTCCGGTCTCCAACAGTTTGTTGGACGAGATATAGTCATTTACTCCGGTGGTTTTTATTGGCGACACATTATAGTTTGTTGAACGTAATACGTTTAGATGGGGTGTAGTTTCGGATGCCGTGACTATTGAGAATGGTGTATAAAATGGATTCAATCCTTCTGACTTATGTATATGAGGCCAGCCATTTTTATTTGTTGGCCATATAACAGAATTTGTTAATGTAACACTACCAGATTGCACTGGGTGAGTATGTGGATGTCCATGATGGTTTATTAAATAATTATATTGCTTTTCAAATTCTTCTAAGATTGAGTCATCTGTATATAAGTTTTTAAATCCAAATCCAAAATTTTTATCCGTATCAGTTGGTTGATTATAAAAATAGTAATAATCGTCTAAATTAGTCCACCATTGTTTTAAATCATCATATTTATCAAATACTACATCCGCTCCATTGACTTTAATAGGACCTAAATCTGTCTTATTTGAATGTTTCATTTGTATTATAAATTTACCCGATTCATTTAATTTAAGATATAAATATACTTTATGTGTATTATAAAATTCAAATGAATGTGTCGTTGGGGCTCCTGTCGTTGGGCCTCCTGTCGTTGGGACTCCTGTCGTTGGGCCTCCGGTCGTTGGGGCTCCTGTCGTTGGGGCTCCGGTCGTTGGGCCTCCTGTCGTTGGGCCTCCTTCAAATCCTTCATTATTTATTATAAATTTATAATAAATAATAATACATAAAATTATAATACATAAAATACATTGTATATTACTTAATATATGTTTCATTTATATTAATATATTATATTTTTTTGTAATTATAATTAATAACTTATCACTCGAAGTTGGATTCTATAGCTATTGGAGCAATGATGTAGATGCTGCTGTAGATGCGACTGTAGATGCTGCTAATGCTAAGTTAGATGCTGCTGTAGATGTGGATAATGCTAAGTTAGATGCTGTTGTAGATGCGGCTAATGCTAAGTTAGATGCTGCTGTAGATGCTGCGACTGTAGATGCTGCGACCGTAGATGCTGCGACTGTAGATGCGACTGTAGATGCTGCTGTAGATGCTGCTGTAGATGCTGCTAATGCTAAGTTAGATGCTGCAGCATGTGTATGAGCTGGATCTGTTGTTGTCGATGAATGAATATGACAATGATTATGATGATTACTACTACAATCAGAAACTATTTGGAAGTTTTCGCTCTTATTTATGCTGTAAAATATTAATAGACACATTATAATTAAAAGCAATACTATATTAATTTGTTCTAATTTAATATTCCACTTCATTTATACTATTAACAACTATTTTTTTAAAGAACCTTTTTAAAAAAGGTTGACCAAAAAACAATATTTTTGATTTTACTTTTTTCTAAAAACCTTTTTAAAAAAAGGTTGACCAAAAAAACAATATTTTTGATTTTACTTTTTTCTAAAAACCTTTTTAAAAAAAGGTTGACCAAAAAAACAATATTTTTGATTTTACTTTTTTCTAAAAAGTATTTTTTAAAGTTTATATTTGTTTAATCCTATTTTATTATATTTCCAATAGTGTTTATAGTTTTCATTATTATTTAATGTAAGTTTTTGTTTAACACTATCATTTATAATAAATCCTATTTCTTTCATATAATCATATGCGCCAGGATGTATTTTAATATATTTATTTATATACGCCATATCTAAGGGCTCAAATGTTGTGTGCTCTTCATTTAAATCGGTGTTTTCTAATAATTTATTAATAATCATATTATTATTGGTGTAATATAATTTTATTAGAGATTCTACAATGTCTTTATTCGTATTTTCATTACAAATTAATAAGATTCGACTTGCTTTCGTTTCAAAACTATAGGTTGAATCTAAATCTTCACTAAAATTGCTTATAGTAATATTTTTTTTGTAAAAATAATTGGAAAAAATATCATTAAATATAGTATTTTCATAGTTAACATCTAAAAATAATACATCTTTAGTATCAATTAAATCTCGAATGTTACTATAATTATAAATATTGACTAAATAAATACTATCTATACCATTTTTCTTAAATTTATCAAATAATTCGTTACTATTATAATTGGCATAAAATACGGTATTTTCACTATATTTTTTAGACATATCTTTTGAATTTATATTTACCGGATTAAAACCATACACATATAATAATATTACGAGTGACATAAATGAATCGCTATCCGATTCTTCGGTGCCAATAATAATATGTCTGTTATAAATGTTATAGAAATTTTTAATATCATTAATATCCTTAAGATATATAGATTTATTTGTATCACTGTAGAATACGTCTGTTAAAAAATATTGATAATTATAAAAAAGCCCTGTTATAAATCGCAAATTATCTAATTTATTTTTGCTAAAACGATTTAATCCAAGATGACTATCCATTAGATTATCTTCATTTGTTATAGCAAAATCAATATTATTATTATTTACATCTTCGAGTAATTTAGTACTATCTGAATATTTTTTTATATTTATTTTAAGATCCGTTAACTGTAAAAATAATTGTAAAAAATTAATACTATTATTATTATTAGTAATCCCTAGTGTATATTCATTCGTGGATGTAATTTCCTTAAAAATATTAGACTGAATGTTGTATAAAACCAATATTACTAAACATAAAATAATAATTGATAAATTCATTAATATAGTCTAATAAAAATAAAAAAAAACTTATGTTATATTAATATGGAAAATAAATTTAGACTACAACTAGCATTTGTGATTTATTTAATAATTATGGCTATTATTATTATTTTAAAACCATCGCATATGTATAATTCGGATGGTTCCCTAAAACAATTTGGATCTGGACCATCTAAAACGTTATTTCCACTATGGTTCATAATATTTTTAGGGGCATTCATAGCATATTATGTGTCCCATGTGGCACTATTCATAAGTAGTTCATATAAACCGTTAGAAAAAGCTTAGACCTAAACAGCTGTTATAATTATTTTTTAACATTAATAATCGATTGATTGAGTCGCCAATAATTGTCCCTCAAATCACTATTTTCTACTAGGAGTAAATCTATTTTTTCAGATAAACTATTAATTGAATTTTGTAGTTCCATAATATAACTATATTCAGGTTTAAAATCATATTCTAACGCCAAACTATTTAGGGATTCAATTGTAAGACCAAATAATGCTATAAATATATTATTATATAGTTCCGTAAATTTAGTTTCACTCTTATATTTATCTATCATTAAAATGAAGGCTTCTTTTTCTATCTTAAAATTATATTTTACACACATATAGTTGTATAGAGTATGTTTATCAACCCCCATGTATAATATTATATTATATTTGTAAAAATATATCAATTTTAAGTGTACTTAATATTGAATTAATATTGAATTAATATACTATTATTTTAAATTTAAACATTATTATATATAATAAGTATATATGCTAAATTTAGAATATCTTAAAAGTGGATTAATTTTTAAAATAAATAGTTTTAATTCAACCGAAAATACCCCTAAATTAAAAGACACACACCTAGACTATTACAGATTATCTGGTGGATTTAAAGATGCTAATAATTACTATTTACACATAAAATAAAATAAAATATATTAATATTAATATATGCCATTAAAAAGTGATTGTGATGTATATAAAAATGATAAAGAGTGTAGTAATTTTAAAGAGAATTGTGAATGGAATTCAAAATTTGGTTATAATTATAATAACGAAACACACCTCGGAAAATGGACGGGTAAATGTGTAACTAAATCAACTAAAGCAACTAAAGCAACTAAAGCAACTAAAGCAACTAAAGCAACTAAAGCAACTAATGTAACTAAAAAAGCAACTAAAAAAGCATCCTTTATACCTAAGGGTATGCGTAAATCTAAAAATTTGCTTACAATAGTAAGGTATCGCAATTTTTTGAACCGGTTGAAGAAATCTGAGGCTATTAAAGATGCCATTAAAGCTGCTCATAATAAGAAGGTGGATGATATTAAAGATGAATTAGAAAAACATGGTCATACTAATATAGATATTAAGCTTGTTTCAAAATTATTATCAACGGATAAATATACATCACAAGAGGCTAAACAAATAACAAAGTCTATTTTGTATATTATAAAAACATTAACCGACTTTGTTCTTGATGGTCGGGGTGGTGGGGGCTACAGCAATTCTCGCGGATTACTTGTACACTATGAGACAGGACTTATATTAGATGTTGATGAAATAATACAAAATATGATAAAATATAATAAATTGAGTAATGATGACATAATAAAACAAATAAAACAAATAGAAGATTTTAGACCTCCAAGTCTTAGAGGAACCTATAAGGATCCTTAACAATTACAATAATATTTTAGTATTTAAACAGAAGTCTTAAAATAATAACTAATGAAAGGTTATTTTATAGGAATAATTGAAATACTGCTATTTTTTATTGGGTCTATTGCAGTTAGACAATCCTTTTATAATCTTAAAACTATTAATAAAATACCGTATTTTTGGTTCACATTTACTATTTTAACCGGTTTATGGGAACTATCATTTCTATATAATTATAATGAAGTAAGTAGTATGGCTAATTCTCTTATAATAGATGACCTACATGTTTGGACTAATAATTATGATATTTCATATGTATGGCCATCTAAATTTTCACACATATTTTATTCCGAATATGCTGCATGGGCAGACCGTGAATATATGAGTCATATTGACGATTGGAGTCGTATTATAGAAAGCACCCATTGCACACAATGCGCTTTATTTGCGTTTATTGCGGTCGGGTTCAAAATAATAGGAAATCATAATAATTATTTAATAGCATTAAGTGTTAGTATGGGGACACAATTTATGAACAGCTTCTTGTACATGACTACCTATTTTATTCAAGAGAACGAACCGGATAATGTTAATTATAATAGCACTGATTTTCCATCTAATAAATTGTTAACAGATAGACCGTTCATGTGGGTGAATATATTTTGGTTGATGATGCCATTTTACATCATATTATATTATATGATAGAAAATTGTAGAATAAATAGAATAAGTAATTTTAATCGTAAATATAGTATATCTAAATAATTTTTTTATAATTAATACAATTATCATCGGTATTCCATATTTTATTAAATAGTGAGAGCTTTCTATTATTTTTTTTACTACCTCCCTTTTTATTTAGTGGTAATTTATAATCTAATAGATTTTTCAAGTATATTAATTTATCTTTTGAATCGGATACTTTTTTAGCTTTATCTTTCAATAATAATTTAATTTCTTTAATAAAAAAATCGGCTATTTGATTTTTTGATAAATCTTCTAATTTTTGAATATCTTTTATAACGAATTTAGAAGTATTATTATTTATTCCTCTGCTACTATTAATACTTAAATTATTAGAAAATAATAGTCTTATAGTAGTTCTATTTATATGAATATCACAAAATATCGGAACATGATCAGAATATAAATTATTATACCAATTATCATAATTAATTGATTTAAGATGCTTTAGTCTATTTAATTTTTTATAACGTGTTCCTAAAAATCCATATCTATAAGATTTATAAAAATCGGTTATTTTTAAATCAGCTACTTTAATATAATGTTTAGAATCAAATGATACGTCTAAATCTGTTGGATAAGCTATTATCATTGTTTCTTCATTCGTCCAATCACCACCTTTTGTTCCGGATTGTGCATTTTGAAAATAATTATAGGGTCTATATTTTGCTACAATATGTTTAGATATAATCAGATTATAACCAATTCGCTTTAATAAATCGCTAAAATAACTAATATCTGAAACGCCATCAGTGTTTGATGTAATTTTACCATAATAAATATTGCTATCACCACCTAATATTATTCTAAATGTATTATATTTTTTAGATTGTCTAACTTTATTTAATAATTTAATAATTGCCTCAGATGTATCTTTAGAATTCATATTAGACGCACTATGAATATTAATGACAATAACATTATTACCAACATAAAATAGGCGATGTTTTATTAAATGTTGCATTTCTTTAATATTACATTTTTGACCACGAGTAGTAATAGGTTTTACAACCTTACCTAAAAAATTTATAGGATATGTTGTTTGCTTTTTTAAAGTTGATGGTTTCCCACTATGTTTTAATGTTACAAATTCATCATTCTCACTATTTACATCAAATGTATGCCATTCTTCATTTAATAATGTAACAATCTGGGATGGTTTATGTTTTTCTTCGCTATATGTTGCTTTATGAAATACATTATATAGAACAACCATCATATCATAATGCCAATTTTGTTTAATTTTATCAGCTGTGCCGTTATGTTCCGCATCATAAAGTGTTATAAATGTATTCGGATTACTCGGTGGTTTAAATGGACTATGAACCTGCCCTGCTTTATTATATGCTGGATTAAATCCAGCAATATTATTATATTGCGCCATATTACTAAATAATATATTAGGAATACCTGCGAATGTATTTTTTCTATTAATATTAATTAACATAGATTCTATACTATTTTCTTTATCATTATATATTTCATCTATATTATGGAAAATATTTAAAGTTCCAATAAATAGTTTGAAATTATCATATAATAAACTTAAATGATTATTCATTATATTATATAAATATTATTTAAATCTTGACCCATAAATATTGTGGGCTTCGTTAAAAACCATATTAAAATATTTTGAGTTCGCTTCGTTAAAACAGTCTAATAAATTACCAATTAATGTAATGATATCTTCTGGATTTAATGGCGTTGATGTATCTATAGTATCTAAATAATTCAATAAAATTAATAATTTTTTTGAATTATTTAGTGGGTTAATGTTCTGAGTGCCACCATTTTTTAATTTATCAATAATTTCATCGTGCATTCCTCTCTTACAAAATGCGTCCTCCTGGGTGGATTTAGCCTGTGCGCCTTTTGATTTAGCCTGTGCGGCTTTAAAAGCCTTACTGTGGTTGTTATGTTGTAATTTTCCAATAATCTTTAATGGGATACGGTTGACATTGATTTCTAATGTGTAACCGGGTGGTGGGTTAACAACCATATAATTATGAAGACCATTTGTTATACGAGCAATATATTTAGCATATTTATTTATAGGTTTATTTATTATTTTTAATAAATGTCCAAAATTATCAAGTGCCGAAACATAACATGCAACACTTCCTTCTTCAGTTAATAAATAATTTATAACATTTGTATTTCTAGATTGTAATCCAAATACAACTACATAAATAGTAGATAATGCTATATATGTTTCATCAGCTAATGTTAGTATTTTTGTCATATCATTATATAATTTTATATCTTCATTCCCGTCTGAATTCACGTTTCTACGGGATATTTTAATTTGTTTTTCTACACTTGAAATTATACCGATTCTTTTAAAATCAGTGTGTTTTTCACTCAACAATGTCACATATTCATCTGCATTCAAACGGTTATTTAATAATCCTTTATACTCAGCATTATTAAGGATTAATAATGTAGCATTTCTAAATTCATATAATAAAGATGGTGTGTCAATTGAAAATGGTTGTTCTAGTTTTAAAAATTTTTTTTTTAATGTATATACTTCTTGTAAATTTAATCCTGGTAAGTAATGCGACTTATTGTCATCTTGTTTTAAATCGGTTATAAACAAATCATGAGAATAACAATTTGTATCAAATAAATCTCCTGATTTGGTTCCACACACTTCTTCAATACAATAACTAAAAAACAAATTTATTTTAGAATTATCGTCTATTTCGCTATTTTTTTTTTTTTCACAAAATTTAAAATCATATTCTATTTTTGATAATTTTTTACAAAATTCATTATTTTCAAATAAGGTATTCATATCATCTATTTTTCCAGTTATAAATAAATTAGTATAAATATGTCCCCAAAGGGTTTTTAATGAAACTAAACAGGCTTCCCTATTTGTTTTTTTGACTTCCTCAGTTAATGTTTTCAATTCAAATGTTCGATCAATAATAATGTTAGTTTTGTTTGCTGTTTGGGGTGAATTATATTCACGAAACGAAATATCATAATCAGATGTTTTATTAACTGAACCTACAACAAGTAGTTCTAAATATTTTATTGGAGCAGGAGCAGGAGCAGGAGCAGGAGCAGGAGCAGGAGCAGGAGCAGGAGCATTAGCAGTAGGAGCATTAGCAGTAGGAGCATTAGCAGTAGGAGCATTAGCAGTAGGAGCATTAGCAGTAAGAACCGGGACCGGAGGAGTAGGAGCATTAGCAGTAAGAACCGGGACCGGAGGAGTAGGAGCATTAGCAGTAAGAACAGGGACCGGAGGAGTAGGAGTAGAATCACCAGAACAATCACCGCTACATTTTTTATAAATTACATAATTTTTTTGTTTTTTATAACATAAAAAATCATTTATTATTAAGAGTAAAAAATCAACAAAAAGTGTTCTAAATTTAAAAAACATTTTATGTTTCAAACCTGGAGCTGGAGCTGGAGCTGGAGCTGGAGCTGGAGCTGGAGCTGGAGCTGGAGCTGGAGCTGGAGCTGGAGGCGGTTTGATATCGTTTGAATATTGTTCCCAAGAATAAAATCCGTCCTCTGTTATATTATTAAATTCTGTTTTAATAAAATCTATTGTAGTGTTTTCAAAATCTATTATTGAACCTACATTTGGTAGTAAATTCACAAATGGTTTATTATTATTATAGGGTGAATTATCAAATATATATTGAATTAAAGGCACTAAAATTACTTGACAAAATATAATATCAATTGCAGTTGTTTCTAAAACAGTTTCTATTTTTTCTTTACTTATTTTACACTCGGTTGAACCACCGTTTAATTTACGTGATTTCTTTCTTAAATACCTCTTTGATTTCCTTAAACGTCGAATTTTTGTTTTTCTTAAACACCTCTTTGATTTCCTTAAACGCCGAATTTTTGTTTTTCTTAAATTTCGAGTTTTTGTTTTCATTAAAATAATATTATAAAAAAAAAGGTTGACCAAAAATAAATAATGTTTTTGGTCAACCTTTTTCCTAAAAAGGTTTTAAAAGTTTATTAAAGAAATAATTTAATAAATACGGTTTCTTCACGACAAATTTGACATTTATCGCAACATTCGATACATGTCCGATGAAAACAATGTCCACATTTACTTCCCACATAAATATCGTCTCTTAAAGGTGTGTAGCAAATTTTACATTCATTTTCCGAATAACTAGTGTTTTCAATAAGATTCTTATTCATTTTTTGTAATAAATCATAGTAATTGTTTTTTTTTATTTTATATTTGCGTTTTTTTAAAAGTTTCCGAGTGTTAATAACTTCCCGTTTAAATACTTCTATTTTTCCAATCATTAGAATTTGCTTTTTTATATATATAATACGTTCATAAAATCTCAGTTTTTTACTATTTAAACATTTATCACATAGGTCTCCCGCACTATCATTGTGATAATACATATCGTCTTTATTTATTCCTATTTTATCATTACAAACATCGCACCATATTTTTAAATTATCTATTATTAAATTATCAAAAATAGTTAAGTTATGTTCTGTATCATATTTAAAATAATTATGTATTGATTTATCCTTAATATAATTCGTATGGCTTATAAATTTAGAAAATTTACCATAATTTCCAATATGTGTCAAAATTAACATTTTAAATAATAGTTGAAATCTAATATCATCATAATTAAAATAAAACCCCGATAATATAGTATTTAAATTATTTATTAAATAATTATCTATAACATCATATTTTTCAATATGTTCGTAAATATTATTTAAATCATTAAAATCCCTATATATGTGGTCATAATAATTACTTAAATTAACATGAATATCTAATTTATCATCGGTATCAAATGACCCAAATTTCTCATTAGTCACATTAAAACTATCTTTTAGTGGGAGTTTATTATTTAATAAAAACGTTGTAATATATTTAAATGTGTTATCTTCATAATTTCTATGAAACAAATTTAATTGTAAACATTCAGTTTTAGATAATATCATTTTTATATTATCTTCAACTTCTAACATAATATCATCATCTAATGAATTGTCATCGGAATCATCATCTAATGAATGATCCTCGGCATCTAATGAATGATCCTCGGCATCTAATGAATGATCCTCGGCATCTAATGAATGATCCTCGGCATCATCTAATTGAATTACAATTTCATCATTTTCAATGTCGGCATTAGATACATCATTGGTTAATACTACTAAACCATCGACAATTTCGTCTAGCTCATTTATAGTATTTTCAACATTTTTATAGACATCGTCATTATCATTTGTTAAATCGAATGAATCATTGATTATAGATTGTAATTTATCTAATGTTTTTTTTACTAATGAATTATTTATTGTATTTTCATTTATATTATGGAATTCTAATTTTAATTTATTATAGGTTTTGTTATATACGACATTTTTGCATACAACTAATACAAATTGATTGCTTATATCATCCGGTGAATCCATAAATTCTTCGAGTTTTATACCATTTATCATTTCATTTATTTCAGATTTCATAGATTCATCCGAATAAATTATATCAAATAAATTTGTTAAACCCATAATAATTATTTAATAACTACTATTATTCTTTAAATAATATTTTTATACTTAAAATCGCATCTGTTAGCATACGATTTGATGGATCTGTATGAATAAGTTTAGATATAAACTTAGATTCATTTTCAAATGTTTCTAAAAAGACTTTGGAATATTTACTATTAGTTCGTAACTCATTCATATCTATATTTTTTTCCATAGAAGTAGAATAGTTATTTAATAATTCATATAATATAATACCTAAACTATATATATCACTATACTTAGAATATTCATTAATTTCTAATGTTTCTGGAGCACAATATAAATAGGTTCCAATAAAATCTGACCCTATAGAATTATCATTTTTATTAAACATAGATACAGATTGTTTTATAGACATACCAAAATCACTTATTTTAATATTTCCACGCATATCAAATAATATATTCGATGGTTTAAGGTCCCGATGTATCACATCTTTTGAATGTAAATAATTGAGTCCGTTAACAATCTCACGAAATATTATTAATCGATTATTATAATTAAATTGATTTGATTCTAAATAATATGTTAATGATTTACTACACAATTCCATCTGAATAAATAGATAATAATCATCTAAATAATTAAATGGTATTAATGATTTCGATGATTTCGATGATTTCGATGATTCATAGTCATCACTAGACTCATAGTCATCACTAGACTCATAGTCATCACTAGACTCATGTTCAACTAAATCAATATTATTATAGTCTATCCAAGAACAATAATATTTAATAATATTCGGGTGATCAAATGAGGCCATAAGTTTTACTTCACGCAAAATTTTATCATATTTATTAGCATTTAGTTTAACTATTTTTAAAGCATATGTTCCCGAATCAATATTATTTATACATTTAAACACGGACCCAAAACTTCCATTACCTATATTTTCAATAACATTATAATTATCTAACCTAGTTGAGTTTTTAGTATCTATATTTTTAGATGGCATGATAAGTGTGTCTATATTTTGATTAAATTCTAGTTTATTATAAGCTATATTTATTATATTATCGTCTTTTAATAATTTAAATAAAGAATTAAAATCATAGTGATTGTTTTTACAATAATTTTCGAGTAAAAAACACAACAGTAAATCCTTTTTTATATTAGACATATTATATAATTAAAGTTAAATCTTAAAATAATTTTCTCAAATATAGTTATATGTCTAATTCATTTAAATCTAAATATGACTTTGATACTCGGAAAACCGAGTCTGATAAAATAAAATTAAAATATCCTAATAAATATCCGGTTATTATACACAAATCTAAAAAATGTAACTTAGATAATATTAACAAAACAAAATTTTTAATTCCAGGGGACTTAACGATGGGTCAAGTTATTTACATTATTAGAAAACGAATTAAACTAGATGATACTGAGACCATTTTCTTATTTGTAAATGAAAATGTTCTTCCTCCAACATCTAGCACTATTTCAAGCATTTATGACACAAATAAAGATAGTGATGGATTTCTCTATATTAGTTATTGTAATGAAAATGTATTCGGTTAGTTATTTATTTAAAAATAATTTATCCATTTGATTCGTGCAATTCGCATGGCGACAAATATAGAATACATCAGTGTCTTTAGACTCGTGTATATTTTCTAGTGTCATTCCATGAATATGATACTCGTTTTTTATTGTTTTAAAATAGTTATACATATCTATTAAATTATGTTCCTTGTAAAATTGCTCGAAACTATTTAATGTATCTCTAATAATGTCATTTATATTATCATATTTTTCAATATCTACAAATTTATTTTGCCCCCAGAATACCGGACAACTTAGTTGAAATTTTCTAAGTTTCATCTTAAATATATATTAATAAATATTTTTAAATCAATTTTATATTAAAAATATAAATATCTATAATATAGAAATGATTGGATTAATTATATTAGGTGCTAGTTTATTAGGTATAACTCTAATTCGATATTTTTTATATCAGTGCGACACTACAAATATTGAATATACACCATTTGATAATGGTAATGTAGAAACTGTTAATGATAATGTAGAAGTTCCTCCTAAATATTCTGATATTAATCTGGTGAATTAGAATTAGTTTCATCATTATTTAAAGATGATGGATCGACACCGTCCGTTCGTTCCCCCATTTTTGTAAATAATTGACTATATAAATAGCCAACCCCTATTAATATAACGATGGGGCCACCAAAACAAAAAATTATAATATATATGACCGTTTTAATGCACCATTTAAGATAATACCATAATGCACCCCATTCCCACTTTCTAGGATCCATATGTTTAAATTTTTGCGGATAACATTCTTTCCAATCGGCGGCCTCATCATTCGGACATACTTTTATTAACCCTTTCATAAACTCCCACACTGCCTTTAGAATTTCAATTATAAATTGTGCAATCCACGCTAAAATGACCGGTGCTCCACCCTTTTGAGTATATTTTGGCATTTAATATAACACTATAATTTATTTTAAGTTATTAAATGACTTAATAATAATATTTTTTTAGGTTAAACGGGTATTTATAATAATCTGTAATTTTTCTATAATTATTTATTATTTCGTCCAACCCCATATGTCGTCCGTATGCCTGCGCGTATAAATGTTGAAATGTTATTTTATTATTTGTAAATTTTTCGATATTATAAACACAACATATAACTATAATTAGTATTATAAATAACAACATAGTGTGTAAATTCTTTAGATTCATTATAATAATATTATATTTTATTCCAATGATTTATAATTATTATTACTTTTTATTAGATGTCTACAATATGGACATGTAGTATTACCTAGACTTAACCATTTATTTAAACAAATATTATGGAATATTTTAGAACAACATTTACATTGATTATTTAATGTGTTATTTTCTAGTTCGTTTAATTCGTCATAACAAATCGGACATATGGATTCGGTTTCCGAATTAACGGTTATTTTTAAATCTGTTAAATTTTTATATTTATCAATATAATCCATTTTTATAAAATCATTATCGGTAAATTCTAATACATTAAATGTATGTTTAATATTCTCTAATTGTTCATCGTCAAATAAATAAATATTAAAATAGTCATCTTGACGAATCATTTTTAATACCTTTATTAATACAAAACAACTATGTTTACATATAACACCCATCTGTTTAGTATAACTACGAGCATCAGGACAATTACAATATATCATATGACTCGTTTCATAGATTTGTACTTTATAGATATTTTTGGTTGAACCACACACTTCAAATATATATTTATTAACATCGTGTTTTTTTGTTAATAAATAAATAGGTTCATAAAATATTTTATCAAATCTTATTAATTGGTTTAATTTCATATAGATAATTATATTATAATCTTTAAAATATAATTATCTATTATATTTGTAATGAGTAAACAATTTACTAAGGGTGCTGCGAGTTCATCTCAAACACAAAGTATGATGGGTATGATGGGGTCACAGGGCATGGCTGGTCAATTACAAGCCGATAAATGTCCAGTTGATTTAGGATATAATCCGATGATGGACCAAGGGCAAGGGATGGACCAAGGACAAGGGCAAGGAGGGATGGGCGGGCAAGGGCAAGGGATGGGG
>Ga0206125_10002795_pt1 | contig 17749 bp, 11 predicted proteins | sample Helgoland_Spring_4_FD_148598 | JGI IMG/M metagenome (GOLD analysis project Ga0206125, IMG submission 148598) | Pelagic subsurface seawater microbial communities from Kabeltonne, Helgoland, North Sea - Helgoland_Spring_Bloom_20160331_1 | ecosystem: Environmental > Aquatic > Marine > Epipelagic ... | reverse complement strand
GGAGCAATTAGCGTCTTATCATGATTTGGCAAAAGAGACAGGTACCTCCTCCATTAGTGCAAGGGTTCAAACAAAAGATAGCCATGGGGTATTTCCAATCTTAACGGTGCTAAATATTAATTTCGCAATATTACTTGATAGCAATTACACCGCTCAAACACAAACTCCAGCCGATAGGAGATACCATATAAATCACCATCTACGCCCTTGGTTCGTTCTGGCAAATCCATACAATCTGCCTATAGAGGTGGAAGATTACCGTATTCGTTTACAATCTGGATACACTCGCGTAGAAGTAAGTACAGATGATGGTGCAGATTCCCCGCTGTATCCACAACTTTTGCTAAAGGACATCTTTAAACATATGGTATTTACCGTACCGTCGGCGCGGTTGGATCCTGGAGAGGCAAAGATCTTTACGCTTAGCTATGCTAGCGATCCTGCATATGGGTACGCTTTTAATAGTTCTAATTATACTACAGACTATGACTGTCAGTTGCAGTATGGAGGTAACAAAATTCTGGGTGCGGATACTGAACAAGAATTTCTTTTCAAGGAAGGCTGGGATGCTGGTTTTTCTTCGATCCGCTTAAATAACACGTCTGGTGTAAATCCGCAAACCCTTAGCGGGACTCAGTTAGAGGAGGTGATTCCCCAATATGGTTTCGACAAAGATCGCGTAAAGGCGCTCAAGTGGGAATTATCGAATGGTGGTAGCATATGGGTGCGCACCACACTTCCTGGGGCGGGGATAGAAAAGCTTGCTCAAACCATAGGTCCCGCGGGATTTAGCAATGGGTCTAGCAATCAGAATCTTGGTCATTGGCGGGCCGAAGATCTACCGCAAAACGTGTATTTGCGCGCTTGGCATTCTATTAAACCGACACCTGTCGATACTCCTTGGAAAAGAGATAATAATTCTCCAGGTGCGAATTCTCTCGTGGTGTTTTTAAATGGAGGGGTTTCTGAACCTACTGCTAATAGATTATCTACCAATAACGGAGGGTGGTTGACTGATTTAAACTTTCGTAGTCCACAACAGGTAAAGATGAAGCAGCTGTCACAAGCTTCAGCTAATTATCGCACGCAAATGCTTAAATATGGTGCGCAGTTTTCCCATACTTTAAGCGATAAAAATGTAAATAGTGATCTAGAGTCATTTCCGTGGGGAGCAGGCTTTGCTGCATACTTCAAGAATCCGGTAGATTCCCGTAAGACTGTATTATTTGACCTGCCGCGCAACGATGCCGGGTCGGGGATATCATCACTTGGACAGTTACAACATTTTAATGCCGGCGGCTTTGCTGATACCCCTTCAGACTGGCAGGAGGATTTAACACCAAGCCTGCTGATAAATCTAGAAACCGCATACGCGCCTGCTTATACTATAGGCAATAGTTATGTGACTCCATTTGTCCCTCGTGATAAATTTTATAAAGAAGCGATCACTGATACTGGCACTAAATCCTTCTTGGACCTTTCGTATGTACTTAATGACATACTATTTGACCGCTACTTATTTTCTTCGGTGCCATCATCTGGCAATATCGAAAATCTTACTAACACACGCTTAAAGCCTTTTGAAGATGCTATAACCTTTCAAAATGATAACGTTTCAGATGTAGCTGAAGGCTTTTATGTCGATGGGGGATTTAATGTGAATTCAACTTCTGTAGAGGCATGGCACGCTTTTCTTAGTAGTTTCAGAGGCGTCGCATTTGGAGGGCTTAATTCTCCAAATGCCTATGGCGTATTCCCACGTAGCCTACATCAGATAGGAGAATATGTAGACGGCTCAACAACTGATTTGGGACGCTTATGGACCGGGTGGCGGCACATAGAAGAATCGCCTCTCGGCGATCTTGCGAGTGCGATTGTCGAAGAAGTGAAGATCAGGGGGCCGTTTCTTAGCATGGCAGATTTTGTCAATAGAGACTTAACGAACGCCGGGTCGGATGGATATGATACCAGAAGCTCTGGTGCCTTGCAGTCAGCACTAGACCGGACTCAAAATTTCGAATACAAAGATCTTAAGCCAATTTTAGCACTGGATCAAGCCCTGGCGACGGGTACAGAATTGTATGATTATCAGGAAGCTCAGAATCTTGGAGGGGGGGATATAATTGATACTGACGGGTCCCCCATAGCTCCAGCGGCAACGATCGCAGGAATCCCAGGGTGGGTTCTTCAGGGAGATTTGTTGCAGTCTCTAGGTCCTGCGATGTCAGTACGGTCAGACACTTTTATTATTCGTAGTTACGGAAGTGCCAGTAGCGCATTCGATAATCAAAATACTTCCGAAGCTTACTACGAATTAGTCGTTCAGCGGGTTCCTGAGTATGTTGACTCTGTGCAAGATATGCCCAGTGTTGTTGCAAATAATCTGCAGAGCACCACGAATCAGTTGATGGGGCGTCGATATAAGGTCATTAACCAGCGGCATCTCACTGCCGCAGAATTATGAATCATTTTAAGTTAAAATGGGATAACCAATTCGCTCTAATATTAGTGCTGCTGTTTGGCATGTGGGCTCAAGTTTTACAGGCAGTTGAAGTTCGCTTCATTACTGTGGAAAAAGGCCTAAATGATCTGTATTACCTCAATGCCGAAGGAAATTACACAGAAACCAATTTACCTCCCTACGAGGTGAGCGAGCCCTTTGATGTGCGACTGTCGGAAGGGAAAGTGCGCATTTTTCGTCAGACGCTTATTGAGGATCGATTAGTTTATGAAACTATTGCTGAGGCTGATCCAGGTTCTTTACGGAAAGCTCTAGGGGTGATTCACAATCAAGCACAAGTTTGGCGCTTAGGACTTTTTGATGATAGCGCAAAGGCATTCCCTCGCGGAACCTTTAGAATTATTAATTTATTACCAGTGGCTATTGCGACTCGGATCGGCACGACTCCAATTAAAACAAAGCCTTATGCCGCAGATATTGTTTCTGTTGTACCGCCGGGGCCTCGCCCTGTCGTAGGCATTGTTGCGGCTTACCAGAAAGAGGGCAATTGGGTCCCTTTTTTCGACAAAGCGGTGGGAGTTTTACCGAATGCTCGAGTTACTGGTATTGCTACTGTAACTCGCCATGGCATGGACCTTGCCTATGGTGTGGACCTGGAAGACCTTAGCGGGGAGCCTAGGGTGGACTACTTTCTCCTGAATGATCGTCCCTAGGACGGCTCCGGTCCTATTTACTTTTAGGCTCTTCCTGATAAGGCGCCCATTAGGCCTTTTTCGACCCCATCGAGAACCACCCAAAAACCACAGTTCCAAATTCAAAAAGCCGCATTGCGGCGGCGTGTACATTAAGCTAACTTGCGACATGTCTCTTTTTAAAAAAATCGTTCTTCTAGCCGCCGGACTTGGATGTATTCTCAACCAAAGTGCGCTATCCGCTGAGGACGACCTTCGCGGCTCACGTCCGAATATCGTCTTCTTCCTCGCGGATGACCAGAGTTTCCCTGACCACGCCATCAATGGTAATTCTAAGGTGCCTGCGCCCACTACGCTGGCATTTTCGAAGCAGGCCTTAGTCTTTGACCGTGCCTATACTGGCCAGGCTGTTTGTGCGCCGAGTCGCTCGATGCTCTACTCGGGGCTCTATCCGATTCGTAATGGCTGCTTCCTCAACCACTACTCTGTTCGTTCGGGAGTGAAGACCATCGCCGCTTATTTGCGTGAGCTCGACTATCAGGTAATCCTCGCGGGCAAGTCACATGTGAATCCCAGCTCCCAGTTTCCTTGGAGCGAACATATGAACCCCGTGCGAGAGCCAGGCCTTCCGCGTCCGGTCATTCCTCTGGCAGAGATGGATCGATTTATCGCGAATTCCGGCGATCAGCCTTTTTGCATGATTGTGGCTAGTGAATATCCACACGGACCCTACATCAAGGACACCCCTTTTACCGCGAGTGATATTCAGATGCCGCCCTATCTGCCGTCGACCGAGGGGAACCTTAGGCGTGCCACGCAGTATTACGCCAGTATCGCTCAAAAAGAGAAGGAATTTCAGGCGGTCTTGAATTTATTAAAGCAGCACGACCGCGAATCAGACACCCTAGTTTTCTATGCCGATGATCATGGCGCGGACATGGGTAAATTTTCAGTGTCTGACCGCGGCTTGCGGGTGGCCTTCATGGCGCGCTGGCCTGGCAAGATTGCGACCGGTCGCACTGGGGCGCTGACGAGTTTTGCCGATTTTGTCCCCACCGCGATTGAACTGGCGGGCGGAACGGTTCCCGAAAATCTCGATGGCAAAAGTCTACTTCCAGTCTTGAGTGGCAGCACATTAAAGCACCACGATTATGTTTATGGGGTCTCGCACAATCAGGGCATCCAGCGCCGTAGTGTCTTCCCGCAACGCTCTGTGCATGACGGCCGCTATCATTATGTGCGGAATTTTAACAATATGGAACGCATCGAGCGCGAGCGAGCAGCCGGCAAGGTGATCAATTACTTCCTAGAGCGCGGCGCTAAAGAGCACGGCCTCCCGGAAGAGCAGCTCTTTGATACCCAAGCAGATCCTTTCGAATTCAAGAACCTCGCTGAGGATCCTCTGCACGCAGATACCAAGGCCCGCCTCAAAGCCGTGCTCTTTGCTTGGATGGAGCAGCAAAACGACCACCTCAGTGAGGACGGGGCGATCACTTTTTTTGCGGTTAAAAAACACCCACTCAACCAGACCGAGAAGCAGTTTAATTACATCGTGCCGGAGGAACACTCAGCGCCGGTCGCCGGCTTAGTCGATCCTCACGCAAGCACTGAGCCCAATCCCTAATTGGCTGCTGAGCTAGCCAAATCGACGGCTGCTGATCAGCTCTAGCTAGTTTCAAAAGTGGTTATCACTGCTTCATTACCGTGAATTGTGCAAATCAGTAAGATTTGGTAAATTATTGTTAAGACGGTGGTACACGCCGTGATTTCTAACTCTATTCACCCCAATACTCAACAATACGTATTATCATGTATAATTTACTTAAAGTGTTATTGCCCGCAGTTTGCGTGGCCAACCTAGTTTCAGCTCAAGCGCTAGTTGACTACCAATTTAACGAAACGCCGAACGGCGGCAATGTAAATAATCCTGCCCAGGTGGCTAATATTGGTAGCGAATCTAGTGCAACGTGGAATTTTGGAGTTGGTAAAGTTCAGAATGGCAATCTTAATTATGGTTACACTTCGTCATTCAAGTTTAATCAGGTAGATGCTGCTGCGGGTACGCCAAACACTGCTAGCCGCAAGCTACAGTTTGCTGACAGCCTGACTACGGCGGATATGACGCAATACAGCTTTACTGTCGATTTTGCAAAATGGGATTTACGCCGGAATTGGGACACTAGTAACACCTCCGCTGCGAATAAGGGGATTTCGATCTCCTTGGATGGTAATGGAGGTAGTGCAACGTTTGGCTTTACGACTAGCGCTGGCGGTGGATTTCGTGCATTCAGCCAAGGCGCTGGTTCGGAATTTACGCAGGTTTTCGGTGGTACCTTCACCACTCAGCTAGCTAGGTTTGAAGCTCTCGGAGGTGTCTTGCAAATCAATGGTGACTTGAGCACAGGATTGTGGTCTGCTCAAGCGAAAGACGGAGAAGCTGGCGCTGAATGGCAGACGCTTGGTAACGGCAGTGGATTAACAACAATTGCCTCGATCACTCTAGCTGCTAGAACACCAGCTCTTGGTTCGTGGGGTGGATCCAGCTCGGGTTCAACTATAGATGCTACTGTGAGTGGCACAGCTGGAGATTTTATGATGATCGATAGCCTTACACTGTCCTCGTCAGTGCCGGAGCCTAGCTCGTATGCACTGATCGCCGGCATGCTCGCACTAGCCAGCGTTATGGTTCGTCGCCGCCAATAAACGATACGACTATATTTTACTCCGAACCCCACGTGAAATACGTGGGGTTCTTTTTTGCCTAAAGCAGTCTTTTTTTGGTAGCTAGGGCCTATGCCACTGTAAAGAATGCCGCGACATAAGCTCCTTTTTTGTGCCGTAGTTGGCTGGATTTTCCTATCCTGAAAGTGGCGGGTATGTTTGAACTCGATCGATTAAAACAATAGATGAAAAAATGTCATTTAGTGAGTGGCTTAATTGCCTTTTTATGGGTCTTCCAGGCCTCAGTCTCTGGTGCGCAGTGGCGCCAGCCTGATACGCAATGGCTCTACAAGACCGTGAATGCCACTGAGTTGAAGCTGCATGTTTTCACGCCAGAGGGGTATCGCCCGTCTGATAAGCGTCCCGCAGTTATTTTCTTTTTTGGCGGCGGTTGGAATAATGGATCACCTGGGCAGCATTATTCTCAGTGCGCCCATTTGGCATCTAGGGGGATGGTGGCGATGTCGGCAGAATACCGAGTCAAGTCACGCAACCAGAGCACGCCAAAGGAGTGCGTCGAAGATGGTAAATCGGCGATTCGTTGGGTGCGTGCGTATGCGACTGAGCTTGGGATTGATCCGACTCGGATTGCAGCCGGCGGGGCTTCGGCTGGTGGGCATGTGGCGGCGGCGGCAGGCACGGTCGATAGCTTTGATGCCACGAGTGAGGATTTGGGTGTCTCCTCTCGCCCCGATGCACTGGTGCTATTTAATCCAGTATTTGATAACGGGCCCGGCGGCTTTGGCCACTCCAGAGTGAAGGCGTATTGGCAGGACATCTCACCGATTCACAATATCAGCGAATCAGCGCCTCCAAGCATAGTCTTTCTAGGGACTGAGGATGAATACATTGGTGCAGAAGTAGCCGTGCGCTATAAAGAGTTAATGGATCAATCAGGTGTGCGTTGCGATCTACATTTATACCCAGGGCAAGCGCATGGTTTTTTCAACCCCGACCGAAAAAATGGGTATTTCGAAAAAACACTCGAAACGATGGACGACTTTTTGACTTCCCTTGATTTTCTAGACCCGAAATCAGGAGAGTGAATGGGGGCTGAGCATAGTGAATTCACTGTTGGCGTGTTGGGCGCGGTAGGAGTGATGTCGCTTGAACAAGGCGGCCAATTCCGTGGTGGCTTATATATAGTATACCGGACGGAGTTGGGGGAATTTGATAAATTTCCGTCTTATAAGTAAGCAGATCAGATATTTACAGTTTCATAATATGATATTTTCAGATCATTAGTGTGGGTTGATGATTCCTCCTAGACCAGCTATGATAACCATTTTGGCATCAATGAAATATGGAAATTAGTAGTTCTTTTCACGCTCAGCACTCCCCCATGGGAGCGCATAGTTCATTTACCGTCGGCATGTTCGGAGCTGAAGGAGGAATGGCGCTCGAAAAAGGCGGCCCAGCCGAGGGTGGCTTACACATCGGCTATCGGACGGAGTCGGGGAAATTTCATAAGCTTCCATTTTGTAAGGAAGCAGCGAGTGAGGCGGAGCGCTATAGCCAGTCTGATGTCGCGGAGCAGGATGGGGCAGATGTTATTTTCGGCGAGGCGGATATTCAGCGCGATTATAAGTGGGCGACCGATCGTTTTCATGCCCCTGGCATTGAGTTTACGGTCCGCTCGCCATTTTTCTCCATACCCGATCCAGCAACTGCCAGCGAGGAGGACTTGAAATTTGCCAGCTGCCCGGCGACTTTCTTAGAGCTCAGCGTCACGAATGACAGCGACGAGCGCTGGGAGGCATTTTTCGCCCTAGAAAACCGAAGTACGTGGATGCCGATGTCTGGGCGTGGCCCTTATAAGGGAGCAGTGACGCGCAATCAGATGGGTTTTGCTTGCCGTGAGGACTTCGTTGATGAATTCACCCATTTTGATATTCCCAAAGGCTTGGAGATGCGACCGAACGGAGGGAATTTTCTACTGCCGCCGATCTCTGGTTTGGCCTTTGATGTCGAGCCTGGAGAAAGTCAGACGATTCGGGTCGTGTTGGCTTATTATTTGGCAGGTGAAGTAACCTTTAATCATGCCGCCAGCTATTGGTATACGAGGTATTTTAAGGACATCGATGATGTCTTTAAATATGCTTTTTTCAACCAGGAGCGCTACCTGGCCGAGACTACGGCGCGTGATGCGGAATTGGCGACAAGTGGTTTAAGCGCGGAACAACAATTCCTCATCGCGCACGCTACGCGCAGTTATTATGGCTCGACGCAGTGGTTGGACGACGGGAAGCCACTTTGGGTCGTGAATGAGGGCGAGTATCTGATGATTAACACCCTGGATCTAACGGTGGATATGCTGTTCTTCGAATTGAAGTTTAATCCCTGGACGGTTCGCAATGTGTTAGAACAGTTTGTGGATCGGTACTCCTATGTGGATCAAGTATTCTCGCCGGAAGACCCCGAGGCATTGTATCCGGGGGGGATTTCATTTTCGCATGATATGGGAGTCGGAAACCATTTCAGTCGACCGGGAAATTCATGCTACGAGTGCCCCGGGCTGGATCGAAAGTGCTTTTCCTATATGACCTGTGAGCAGCTGACTAATTGGATTCTTTGCGCGGGTGTCTATCTGCACAAGACTGGGGATGCAGAGTTTTTGAGTAAGCATCATGAGCTCTTACTGCAGTGCTTGGAAAGCCTCTTGAATCGCGACCATCCAGATGCGAGTAAGCGCGATGGGTTGATGAGTTTTGAAAGCTCGCGCACTGAAGGAGGCGGGGAGATAACCACGTATGATTCACTTGATCATTCGCTGGGGCAGGCCCGCGGCAATGTGTACTTGGCCGGTAAATGCTGGGCATCCTATCTGGCACTGGAACAACTTTTAGGGCAATTAGATGAAGTCGAAGCTGCGGCCAGTGCGCACGCTGCGGCGGTTCGTTGCGCCGAGTCGCTGGAGGCTGCATACGATGAGTCCCTAGGTTTTATTCCGGCAGTTCTGGAGAACAATAATCAAAGTGCCATTATCCCTGCCGCGGAAGCACTTGTCTATCCCTGGCAAATGGGGCTAAAGGACGCAGTCGATGAAGAGGGTTCATTCGGCGGGTATATTCGGATGCTCAAGCGCCATTTACAGAATATCCTTAATCCTGAGATGTGCTTATATGAAGATGGTGGATGGAAACTTTCCAGTAGTGCGGATAACTCATGGATGAGCAAAATCAATATCAGCCAGTTCGTCGTCCGCGAAATTCTCGGCATGTCATATGAGGGGGAGGAGCGAGCGGATGCGGCGCATGTATCTTGGCAGGTGAAGGGGTCGGAGTTTTATGCTTGTTCCGATCAGTTTGGTGCCGGCAAGCCCATTGGTAGCCTCTATTACCCGCGCATCGTCACTAACATTTTATGGATGGATTCGGATGCAATGACGCGCAGCCCTCTACCCGCTGAAAATCTGTCTTTGCACTGCGCCCTCTAGCCTTTCCTGTTCTACTGCCCAATCATACCTATGTTACCTACCCTAAAAAAACGCGACATTTTTAATTTCAGTCTCGGAGACCTAGGTATCAACCTAAATTTCCAACTGTTAAGTTTTTGGCTGATGTACTTTTATACCGATGTTTTCGGCATTAATGTATTACACGTTGGGGGCATTCTGCTAGTTTCAAGATTATGGGATGCCGTTAACGACCCGATGATGGGAGTTCTCGCAGATAGAACGCGGAATAAAATCGGCACCTATAAGCCATTCATTTACTGGGGTGCGATTCCACTAAATCTCATTCTTATCGCATGCTTTAGTATGCCAGAACTGAGCGATACCATGAAAGTCGTCTACTGCTACTTTGCTTATATTTTGCATGGGATGGTATTCACAGTAGTTGGAACTTCCTACAGCGCAATGGGGACCCTCGTGACCCAAGATCAGCAAGAGCGCGCAAAGATTTCTACCATGAGAATGTTTTTTGCCGTGGTAGTTGTTATCACAATAGTAGGCTCATACGTGAGGCCGTTTGTGATGGGAGAGCCTATAGTCTTCGAGTTCATTGGTAAGGAATTGCTTACTCTGCAGGGCCCGAGTTTCAAAGATGAGGCACAGGGGTGGTTCTATACCGCTGTAATTTTTGGAGCCATCTCTACAACAATCCTGTTCTATACCGCTCTCACTACAAAGGAAAGAGTGAGTGAACCCGTGAAAAAGTATGACCTAAAGGATATGAAAAATATCATTTTTAAAAATGATGCATTGATGATCCTATCCTTATCGATGTTCTTGAATACAGCGATTTGGGTTATCCAAAACGCCGTGTCTGGATACTATTTTAAATATGTAGTCGGGGCGGAATCTTTGCTGACTGTATTCTTCCAGTGGATGCTACCTGCAAATATAATCGGCGTCGTGCTAACGCCCATTTTGACTGCGAAGTTTGGCAAAAAGAACATCTTTATTTTAGGGAGCCTAATCGTGTTCTTTGCTAATTTTGGCAGACACTTTATCCCAATTCCAACGACTGAAGTGTATAATTTATTTATTGGACTTTCGATGGTCGGCTCTGCGTCGATGATGTTTTGTTCCATATGCCAATGGGGGATGGTTCCTGATACAATAGAATACGGCCACTGGAAAACTGGAATTAGAGCGGAAGGTCTTCCCTTAACATTTTTTACTTTCATGCAGAAGTCTGCGATGGCTTTTGGTGCAGGGGTCGCTTCCCTCGTGCTCTGGGCAACCGGATTTGTTGCGAACACTGAATTGTCAGAATCCGCATTAAGTGGCATCAAGGTTCTCTATAATATATTCCCAGGCCTGTTTTCGCTGACTTGTTTAATTGCGTTGCTCTACTACAAGCTGAGCAAAGAAAAGTATGATCAAGTTTTGGTAGATCTAAAAGTGCGCTCGGAGAACGAATCCGGATCCTAGGCGAAGGCATGAGCTTAAATGTCCCACAACCCTAGACTTAATACTTACTGTTTTTAATTCTGCTTCACAATGGCTCTTTCGCCCTTAGCTCTAATCGGTCAGCGCCAAGTACACTTAGATTTTCATACTTCTGAGCATCTAGAGAATATTGCAGATGCATTCAATAAAGATGATTTTCAAGCGGCCTTAAAAATAGGGCATATTGACTCGATTAATCTATTCGCAAAATGCCACCACAGTTGGAGCTACTACCCAACAGATATCGGGCGCATGCACCCGAATCTAAATTTCGATTTGCTCGGAGCACAATTAGAGGCCTGTGCCGAAATCGGGATTAAGACTCAGATTTATTACACTTTTGGCTGGTCTGCAAACGACGCGCAAGAGCATCCCGAATGGTGCGTGCGGGATCGTGACGGAAACTTTGTAACTAATGGAAGCTTGCCTGAAGACATCGCCTCAGAAGACCCGCTCCCAGGTTTCTATTGGAAATTATTATGCTCTAATACCAGGTATCACGATCATATTTTAGCTCAAGTAACGGAATTATGCGAGCGCTACAAAACCGATGGGTTTTGGTTCGATATTTATCAAGCGCATCGTCATTGCTTCTGCGACGCTTGCCGAAACGATATGAAGGAGGCCAGTGTCGATCTCAACCATACGGCTGCTGTAGAGAGGTTTAATGCCAGCAATATGAAAGCGCATTGCGCGGCTCTAAGGGAATTGATCGCAGGCTATCATCCAAGCGCTCGAGTCTTTTTCAACGGAACGACTGCGATAGGTGGGGGCATCAATTTCCGCCAAAGCATGTATGCGCAAAACACAGTCCAAGATCTGGAAGACCTTCCTACCGTTTGGGGTGGTTACGACAAGCTGCCTTTGCAATCGAAGTATTTTTTAAAGGCGGGCTATCCGATCACTGCCATGAGTGGTAAATTTCATACCGCATGGGGAGAGTTTGGAGGGTTTAAGCATCCGAATGCGCTACGTTACGAAGCCGCATCAATGATTGCTTGGGGGGCGAATTGTAACTTCGGGGATCAATTGCATCCTTGCGGAGAGATGGATGTCGCGACGTATAAAAATATTGGTGAGGCGTATGCGTACGTGGCGAAGATCGAGAACTATGGTGTGGGAGGTATTCCTGTGGCACGAGTGGGGCTCTGGCGCAGTCTAGATGAAGTACGCGATGAGGGTATGGCAAAAATGCTACTGGAAGCACATATCAATTTTGATGTGGCCAATTTTTCAAAGGACTTCTCGGAGTTTGAACTGGTGCTGATACCGTCGGTTGCCTGCCTACGCGAAGCCGACGCGGAGCGGCTTAACACATTTGCTAACAACGGTGGTAGCCTCGTGGTGATGGGGGCGGGGGCTTTGAACAGGGAAGGCACTCGTATGCTGTTAGATATCGGCGCAGACTACCTCGGTGAGGCAGCGTATGATATCGATTATTCGCTGGTGAGCGCCTCGATCGGCGAAGGCTTAGTCGCAGCACCGTTTCTTAATTTTAAGGCGGCTCTGAGGGTGGCGCCACATGCAGATAGCGAAGTACTGTCCAGTATTCGTGAGCCATACTTTAGCCGCAGCTATGAGAAGTATACTTCGCACCAGAATACGCCTTACCAGTTGGAAGATGCGCCGCATCCAGGAATTATCCGAAAGGGCCGTGTCATCTATATCGCTCATGACTTGGACAAGATGTACCATAAGCACGGTGCACGCCTACATCGTGATTTGTTTGTCAATGTATTAAAGCTGGTCAATTATCATCCGATGGTAAGCACTGAGTTACCAAGCGCAGGGCGAATCAGTTTGTTACATCAAGCTCAGTGCCAGCGCTATGTTGCCCATCTAATGTATGGCCCGCCCATTCAGCGGGGCGAATGTGAGGTGATCGAAGATCTACCTGAGTTAAGGGAAGTGCCGCTGACCGTCGATTTCCCCGAAGTGATCCAGCGTGCATTCCTGGTGCCAGATGAGGTCGAGTTGCCCTTGAGTGATGTAGATGGTAAGCTTTCTATAACGATTCCTGCCTTTTCATGCCACTGTGCAGTCGTGTTTGAATATTAATTGAGAAATGTGACTATGGCTTCTTACACAATAGGACTGGACTACGGAACTAATTCGGTGCGGGCGATTATCGTTGATACCTCGGATGGAACGATTTGCGGATCGCACGTATATGCCTATGCGCATGGTGACATGGGAGTGATTGGCGATGTTAAAGATACGAATGTCGCCCGACAACACCCAGCGGATTACCTTGAAGGTTTGGAGCTGACCGTACGAGGCGCGTTGTTAGAGGCTGGCGTTGAGGCGGCTAAGGTGGTCGGCATCGGTGTGGATGCGACTGCAAGCACGCCGTTGCCAGTGGATGCACAGGGCCAAGCGCTGGCCTTGACGGATGCTTTTAAGGAAGATCCCGATGCCATGGCTTGGCTATGGAAGGATCACAGCTCGCTTGCCGAAGCGAATGAGATCACTGCCAAGGCTGCGGCGCTGCGCCCGGAGTATTTAGCCAAGTGCGGGGGGACGTATTCATCCGAGTGGTATTGGTCCAAAATCTTACACTGTGCCCGTGTTGCACCAAAGGTATATGCGGCCGCGCACGATTGGATCGAGCTGCCCGATTGGATTCCCTTTGTATTAACAGGTCAATTGCAGCGCTGCCTCTGTGCCGCTAGCCACAAGGGGCTTTATTGCCCGGATTGGGGCGGCTATGCCGATGCGGAGTTTATCGCAGCGGTTGATCCGTGTTTGGTGCGTATCCGTGAAGGGCTACCAGATCAAGCATACCATATAGGCCATGCGGCTGGCGGGCTCAATGCGGAGTGGGCGAAAAAGCTCGGCTTGCCTGAAGGAATCCCTGTCGCGATGGGGATTATCGATGCCCATGCTGGTGCGGTCGGGTCGGGTATTCAACCCGGTACTATGGTGAAAATTCTGGGCACTTCGACCTGCGACATCGCAGTCGCTTCGCTCGAAAAACAGTTACCTGATATTCCAGGTATTTGCGGGGTGGCGCATGAGTCGGTCCTGCCTGGGTGCTATGGCCTCGAAGCCGGACAAGCCGCGGTCGGCGATATTTTTAATTGGTTGGTCCATAAGATCGAACCGGGGCGGGGCATGTCGCACCAAGACTTGGGTGATCGAGCTGCGATGCTTAAGCCCGGAGAATCTGGTCTACTGGCTTTGGACTGGAACAATGGCAATCGTTCGACACTGACTGATCCCGAACTGACGGGAATGATCCTTGGTCTGACTTTGCATACCACTCCAGCGGAAACTTTTCGTGCTTTAGTGGAAGCGACGGCCTTCGGGGCACGGGTGATCATTGAACGCTATAAGGAGTATGGGGTACCGATTGAGCGGGTCATTAATTGCGGAGGCATTTCAATTAAGAGTCCGATGACGATGCAAATTTATGCGGACGTGCTGGGATGCCCGATGGAAGTCTCTGCGAATGAGCAAAGCTGTGCGCTTGGAGCTGCGATGGCCGGCGCTGTGGTGGCAGGAGTCTATCCAGACTTTGGAGCCGCCGCGCAAGCAATGACGTCTGTGTCGGATACCGTTTATGAGCCAATCGCAGTCAATCAGAATATTTATGAGCGCTTGTTTCAACTGTATCGGCGCTTACATGATCTGTTTGGAGCGAAGGAGTATGCCGAAAATCAGTTCGATTTAATGAAAGAACTCATCGCAATTCGAGGTGAGGCGCGTCGCCAGGTAGATTAGTCTGAGTAGAGCCTTATATGAGCTCTTTCTGCATGAATTCAAAAAACCGTTTAGTCAGTTCACAAATCCAGATTGTCGATCCGCCGGTCGCATTCTATACTCAATTATAATGTCTAAAAGTGTATTGCTACCTCTAGTCATGGTATTCTGTTTAAACCTAGTTTTTGCAGAGCATCTACCGTGGGGGCTTGATGGTGCCCAGGATCGCATTGAAGCGATTCGTAAAGGCGACAGTCAATTGCGCCTAGTGCTGCCAGATGGCCAAACTATCCCGAAGGAGTCGGTCTGCTCATTAAGCCAAACTCGGCACGCATTTAATTTCGGTGGGTCTTTAGCCGCTGATTGGGAGGTGCCGAACCGCGATTGGTACCCAGAATTTAAGGACCGCTTTGCCAATCTGTTTAACTACGCGACGATCGACTTTTACTGGGCGGTACACTCCAATCAACAAGGCGAGTGGAACTACCGAGCGGATTCCCGCGAGAAGCTGGATTGGGCGAACGAGCAAGGGATGCGCCTGCGTGGACATCCGCTAATGTGGCACGAAGTTGTCCCAGAGTGGATTGCTTCACCTGAGCGCCCAGTCAAGGATTTGGATCAGGATATTATGGCGCACATCCGCATGCTAACAGAGGATTTCCCAGAAATTGATGAGTGGGACCTATACAACGAAACTCCTGGCATTCGGCTGAAGGCACCCGATATGGGCGCACGTCGGTGGGTGGAATCACAAGGTGGTCCCGGACCGGCGACTGAAGTGATTGTGGATGTTGTTCGAGGAATCCAGCCGGATGGTCGTTTTATTGTGAATCACTTTGCTGAGAATGACCCAGAGTTCCACGAGCAGATTGAATACTGCCTATCAAATGGGGTGTCTTTCGATGCCATTGGTATACAAACACACATGCATCATCAGGGTGACACTTTCTCGGAGAAACGTTTGTGGAACGCGCTGGAGCGCTTTTCAAAATACGGCAAACCGATTCAGCTTTCAGAGATCAGTATTTTAAGTTGCGAGACCTTTCCAGGCTGGCCCACGCTATCGCTTTGGGAGAAGGAGATTGCCGCCTCTAAAAAGTCAGGAAAGCCAACACCATGCAAGCCGAGTACGCCTAAATGGGAGCGCTACCAAGCCGACCTAGCGCATGATTTCTATACACTGGCGTTTAGTCACCCCGCGGTGGAATCCATTATCTGGTGGACGATTACTGACCTAAAGCCGTGGCGGGGCATGCCGGCCGGCTTGCTCGATGCGGAAGGACAAGCAAAGCCAGCATACCACGTACTGGATCAGTTGATCAACCATCAGTGGAACACTCAAATCGAAGCGACTTCCATGCAGGATGGCAGGCTGCAATTTCGAGGATTTTACGGTTCATATACGATCACAGTGCAACACGAAGGCGAAACGTTGACTGGCGAATTTGATCTGCGGCGTGGCTCACTCGACGTGCAAAATATCGTGCTCCGAGTGACTCCGGATCGTGGGTGATTGCGATAAATTTCAAACAAATAACTTAATCTCTAAAACATAGAAAAGAATGAAACATTTACTGACTATTGTATGTATGGTGGCAGCCTCGACGGGTGTCTTGCCTGGAGAGGTCACAGAGCCAAAAGAGCGTCCGAATTTTCTCATTATTATGGTGGATGACCTAAGCCCAGAGCAGTTTGGTTGCTACGGCAATGGAGTGAACCATACGCCGAATCTGGATGCGCTTGCCACAGGTGGCGTGAAGTTCAACACTGCATGGGCCACGCCGATGTGCTCGCCAACACGTGCGCTCTTGGTGACAGGGCGTTACGCGAGTCGCACCGGCGTCTGGCATAATGACTTACGCCTCAATTGTACGAAGCAGACACGCTGGAATTGGGTGAGTAAGCATCTGACATTCCCACGGGTACTGCGTGAGCATGGTTACCGGACGGCGATCGTGGGAAATCCAATGGCATTGGGTGGCTCCATCTATTCGAAGGATGTTGGTTTTGATGAGCAATGCGTCCGCGCGTTGACTCTGCAGGATGTGCCGGAAGGCTCGACCTTTACCGGGAAGTTTGAAGGTAAATACAACTTCCCTGATGCGAAGCCCGTGCCCGCTCGCTACTGGCACCCTTGCGTAATTCGTAATGGCGAGTTGATGAAGACGACCGCCGAAGACTTTGGGCCTGATCTTTATACAGGGTTCTTGATTGATTTCATCAAGCGTCACGAGGACCAGCCATTTCTCGCCTACTATCCGATGAACCTGGTGCACGATATGGCAGGCGGGGGGATACCCACGACTCCAGTTGACGGAACTCCGGGGAGTAATAAAGGCGGAAGCCTTCAGGGTTTGGTGGAGTACATCGATATCTTGGTCGGACGCCTGGTGGATGGCTTGGAGGCTTCTGGGTTACGTGAAAATACCATTGTCATCTTCACCTGCGATAATGGCGAAAATGGTAAAAAAATGCATGCGAGCGAAGACGGTCCGCGCGTGCCCTTCATAGTTAATTGCCCAAACCTAATTCAGCAGCGCGGGGCGACTGATGAGCTGATGGAGTTCTCTGATATTTATCCAACGCTGATGGAATTTTCTGGGACGAGTGTCCCAGATGGCTATGCCTTGGATGGGCAGAGTCTAGTACCATTCTTGACGGGCGCCACTGACATACACCGCGAGTGGATCACCAGCTATATTGCGACCGCACGAATGGTGCGAACTAAGCGCTGGCTGCTCGAAGCCGTGGACCCGGTATACGGTAATTCAGCAGGCCGACTCTTTGACTGCGGTGATGCGCACCTACGTAGTGACTACAAAGATATCACTGGTTCGCCCGAAGCGTTACCAATTCGCAAAAAGTTGGAGGAATTACTCGAGAATAACCCGTGGCCGGATTTATCCGATCCTGATGTTGCCGCGGAGGTTAATAGTTACGACACGATGCCTTATAAGCATTTCGTCAATGGACAGTTAGTAAAGGAACAAAATAATTAGAAATAGGAGACAATATATTATGAAGGGAATATTAAGCAAATTAGCCGTACTCTTGCTTGGAGCAGGACTCATCCAAGCAGAAGGAGATGGACGCTTTCAACTAGGCAAAGTAAACGGGCGAGATTGCCTGATCGATCCTACTGGAAAGCCCTTCCTTAGTCTGGGAGTGAATCATATCCAAAACGTGTTTCAGGGAGAGGGTGCTTTGCTTGGAGACCAACGGCAAGCCTGCGAGGACATTCTGCAAAAACTCACATCTTGGGGCTACAATACCGGT
>Ga0206125_10002794_pt1 | contig 17751 bp, 14 predicted proteins | sample Helgoland_Spring_4_FD_148598 | JGI IMG/M metagenome (GOLD analysis project Ga0206125, IMG submission 148598) | Pelagic subsurface seawater microbial communities from Kabeltonne, Helgoland, North Sea - Helgoland_Spring_Bloom_20160331_1 | ecosystem: Environmental > Aquatic > Marine > Epipelagic ... | reverse complement strand
GCAGGGCAAAAACTGCGCTGATGGTCAGTGCCAGTGCCGGGATCTGCAAGAACACATTAGCGATAGCTGCAGCAAAGGCTACTATCATGCCGGTCATCAGGAAGCCGGTCATAAAGTTAAGGTTTTTACGCGTGGTCAGCACATAGGCTGATGCGGCAAAGAAGACCAGTGCGGTTGAGCCAAGGGCCATAACAATGGGTTCAGAACCCTGTACCGCGAGATACATATTGAGAATTGGCCCAAGGGTAAATCCTAACCAACCAGTCAGGGCAAATACCCAGAGCAGGCCGCTTGAGTTATTTTTGTTTTTCTCGGTCATCCACAGGCAGATAAAGTAGGGCAGTAATGTCCAGAGTCCAAAGTAGGGGGCATTGAGGGCCATTGCTACACCGGCCATGGCGGCACTAAATGCGATTGTTGCGCCAAGCAGCATATAGGTGTTGCGCAGTACTTTAACGACCGCAGGATCAAGTGCGGTGCTTTGAATGCCGGAAGGCATCTGTTTTGCGTTGTATTTTTCAGTTTCCATGCTGTTGTCCTCAATAGAATTGCTAATGCGTTCAATAATACCCTGTCGCTGGTATATTTTCACTTTGTTGGGGTGGTTTTCATAGGTTTTTTTTGGTGCTTTGTTTTAGATTGGGGCGGTCAGAGTTGCCTAGGGCTATCCCAGACTCGCCGTAAACCCATCCTTGGGGGCTCGAGTGCGGCTTCCATGCCGCACAAGGTCTGGGATAGCCCTAGGCAACTCTGCCCTATCACGGATACTACCGAATACTTTTCTATTCTTTTTTTGTAATTGATTAGAAAACTGCAGGTTAGCTTTAAGGTCAGGGCCGAGGAGGGCCTTCCGGGACCGTGCGCCGTCGGGAACGGCGCTCGAACGCCCACGGATGGCTTGAGTGAGTCCTGGAAGGCCCTCCTCGGTTTTGGCCGCCCCAATCTAAAACAGAGCACCAAAACAAAAAAGGTAAGATCTAACTACTTCTGGGAACTAATAACAAAACTCTCAAGATTGTAGCCACTGTCATCAAGACACAGTACCCAACCAAGATCATGCCAATCACCCAAAACAATCCGCTCCCCAGATGCCAAAGCATGGCGATTGGGACGGTGTGTGTGGCCGTGAATAAGAACTTCAACGCCGTGGTTGTCCATCACTGTAGCTACAGCCTGTGCATTGACATCCATAATAGCCGATGCCTTATTACTGTTAGCCGCCATGCTTTTTGCCCGCCAGTCAGTGGCCAGCTTTTGTCGGCGTTTAAGGGGTAGGTGAGAGAGACACCACTTGTAGATAGGATTGCGCGCCTTGCGGCGGAAGCGCTGATAGTCGATATCATCGGTGCACAGCGAGTCGCCGTGCATAGCCAAAGCCCTGTGACCGGCATATTCAATGATATGTTCATCGCCGAGCATTACAGCGCCGCAGCGTTTAGTAAAACGCTTGCCGAGCAGAAAGTCGCGATTGCCTTGCTGGATAAACAGATTGACCCCGGAATCGCTGAGGTTGCGCAGGGCATCCTGAACTTCCGCAGCCATTGCACTGGGGTCATCATCGCCAATCCAGGCCTCGAAGAGATCGCCGAGAATATAGAGAGACTCGGCGTTCGCTGCGCGATCGGACAGAAAAGACAAAAACGCCCGGGTTACTGCCGGGCGTTCAGGTGCGAGATGTAGATCTGAAATAAACAGTACAGACATAGCTGGTCTCGTCGCTTACTTATTTATCTGAGTATGCATCACTGACAATCGTTTCGGTGATCTCAATAGTCTCAACCGGAACATCCTGGTGGTAGCCAGAGCTGCCTGTAGGCATTTTGGTGATTCCATTAACCACATCCATACCATCAACAACCTTACCAAATACCGCATAGCCCCAGCCCTGGCTGTTTTTGCCGCTGTGATTGAGGAAGCCGTTGTTGGAAACATTGATAAAGAACTGCGATGAAGCCGAGTGAGGATCGTTGGTGCGCGCCATAGCCAGAGTGCCAATATCGTTGGCCAGGCCGTTATCTGCTTCGTTTTCGATAGAATCGCGAGACGCTTTTTCCTGCATATTGGCATCCATACCGCCGCCCTGAACCATAAAGCCGGGGATTACACGGTGAAAAATAGTGCCGTTATAAAATCCGTCGCGAGCGTATTGCAGGTAGTTGGCTGCAGACTTAGGTGCATTGGCGAAATCTAATTCGATGGAAATATCGCCCTGTGTAGTACGCAAAGTAATCATAAAGAGTCCCTGAATCTATTTTGAGAGTTTGAAAAGTGGCTTATTTTAGTTTGTAAGGCGGCGGAATTAAACTGATGTTTGCTTTAATTCGGCATATTTGCCCAATGCTTTGGTCAGTAGGGGATTATTATGCTGCGAATAGCGCCTTTTTGTTTATTGGAATGGTTGCTACCGCTATAATCTCGCCACTTTATTTTCACCAGATTTGCACACATGACTGATATTGAAAAACCCAGCAATTTTATCCAGCAGATAATCAGCGCCGATCTCGACGCTAACCGTGTTGAAACTGTAGTTACCCGGTTTCCGCCAGAGCCAAATGGTTACCTGCATATTGGCCACGCCAAATCTATCTGCCTGAACTTTGGACTGGCCGAGCAGTTCAACGGTGCCTGCAACCTGCGTTTTGACGATACCAACCCGGAAAAAGAAGACGATGAATATGTTCAGGCGATTATTGAAGATGTTAAATGGCTTGGTTTTGACTGGGCCGATGAACCCAAATTTGCCTCTGACTATTTCGGTCAGCTCTACAGCTGGGCGCAATATCTGATTGGCGAGGGTAAAGCCTATATCTGTGAGTTAAACGCTACAGATATGCGCGAGTATCGCGGCACATTGACTGAGGTAGGTAAAAACAGCCCCTACCGTGAGCGACCTGCTGAAGAGAGCCTGGCGCTCCTTGAACAGATGAAACAGGGCGCGGTTGATGAAGGAACCATGACATTGCGTGCCAAGATTGATATGGCCTCGCCAAATATCAATATGCGCGATCCGGTGATGTACAGAATCAAAAAGATGGCCCATCACCGTACCGGTGATACCTGGAATATTTATCCCTCCTATGATTTTGCCCACGGTCAGGAAGATGCGATCGAAGGTGTTACTCATTCAGTCTGTACCTTGGAATTTGCCGCCAATCGTCCGCTCTATGAATGGTTTACTAACAATCTGCCGCTGCCATCTATTCCTCGCCAGTATGAGTTTGGTCGGCTAAATATTAATTACACCGTGACCAGCAAGCGCAAGCTAAAGCAGCTGGTTGATGAGAAGCATGTGGATGGCTGGGATGATCCGCGGATGCCGACTATCTCTGGTCTGCGTCGCAGGGGTGTGACTGCTGCGGCGGTTCGCGAGTTCTGCGATAGCCTTGCTGTTGCCAAAACTGATGGCGTTGTCGACCTTGCCCAGTTTGAGCATTTTATTCGCACTGATCTTAACGATAATGCCAGTCGCGCCATGTGTGTTTTAAACCCTCTGAAAATTACCCTGAGTAATTATGAAGCGGGTAAAGAGGAGATTTTAACGGCAGCAGGGCATCCTAATCGCGATGATCTGCCCAGTCGTCAGCTGCCCTTTGGTCGTGAGATTTATATTGATCAGAGTGACTTTAGCGAAGACACCACATTGTCGCGCAAGAAATTTAAACGTCTGGTGATTGGTGAATATGTGCGCCTGCGTGGTGCCTATGTGATTCGTGCCGATGAAGTTGTGCGTGATGATGCAGGTGAAATTATTGAGATTATCGGTTCCTATGTGCCCGATACTGTCGGTGAAAATCCCCCCGAGGGTATTCGTCCACGGGGCGTTATTCACTGGGTCTCTGCGAGCAACTGTATCGACTGTGATCTGTATCTCTACGAGAATCTATTTACCGAGGCAGCGCCGGACGCTGGTGAGGGTTCCTTCCTCGATCATTTAAACCCCCAGTCACTGCAGATTATTAAAAACTGTAAGGCTGAGTTGGGGCTTGGTGAGGCAGTTGCCGGTCAGCAGTACCAGTTTGAGCGCGAGGGTTATTACTGTTTAGATGGTAAACACAGCAGTGCTGATAAATTGGTTTTTAACAGGACTATTGCCTTGCGCTAAGGGCTTTTGCTTTGCGCTAAGGGCTTTTGCTTTGCGCTAATGGCTTTTGCCTTGCGCTAAGGGCTTTTAATAATCGCTAAAAGCTTTAACAGAATAAAAATATAAAGAGAGAATAATGGGTTTAACGCTATACAACACTTTGACACGCAGCAAGCAGCCATTCGAGCCTATTGATAGTCAGCGGGTGACTATGTATGTCTGCGGCCCAACCGTCTACAACCGTGTTCATATCGGTAATGCGCGTCCTGCGGTAGTCTTTGATACGCTGTATAGAGTGCTTAATACCCTTTACCCAAAGGTTGAGTACGCGCGCAATATTACTGATATTGACGATAAGATTATGAAGACAGCGGCTGAGCTTGGAGAAGATATCAGCGCCTTATCAACGCGCTATGCCGAGGCCTATTTTGATGATATGGCCGCGCTCAACAATCTCTCTCCCTCAATTGTTCCCTATGCCACCCAGCATATTCCCGAGATGATCGATATGGTCTCGCGACTTATTGCAAAGGGTCATGCCTACAATATTGATAATGGCGTTGAGGGTGAGCAGGGTCATGTGCTGTTTGATGTGCAGTCTATGGAAGATTACGGCGCGCTGTCTGGACGTTCACTGGATGATATGTTGGCCGGTGCGCGGGTTGAAGTTGCCAGCTATAAAAAATATGCCGGTGACTTTGTACTCTGGAAGCCCTCCGCCGATAACGAGCCAGGTTGGGATAGTCCCTGGGGTCGCGGTCGTCCCGGCTGGCACCTCGAGTGCTCGGCAATGATTGAAAAGCATCTCGGCGAGACCATTGATATTCACGGCGGCGGTCAGGATTTGATCTTCCCTCATCACGAGAATGAGATTGCCCAGAGCTGCTGTGCCCACGATGGCAAACCCTTTGCCAATGTCTGGATGCACAATGGCTTTATCAATATTGAAGGCGAGAAAATGTCCAAGTCACTGGGCAATTTCCGTATGGTTAATGATCTACTTGAACAGTATCCGGGCGAAGTGCTGCGCTATGTGATTCTCTCTGCCCACTATCGCTCAGAGCAGAATTTTGGCAAGGATCTGCTCGATAGTGCCTGGCGTTCTCTGGATACTCTCTATGGCTTTCTGCGCTCTCAGGCTGATACTGAAACAGCGGATGTGGATATTTCTGAGACTGATGCCTACAAGGCTCTGCTCGATGATTTAAATACACCTATGGCGATTAGTGAGCTGCATAAATTGGCTCGCGAGTTGAATGGTGCTGATGCAGCAGATAAGCCTGCGGCCAAGGGTCGACTGCTGGCTATTGCCGGTCTGATGGGATTGTTGCAGCAGGATGCGGAGCAGTGGTTTACCCTGTCTCGCGGTGACGATGATATCTCTGCCGAGCAGGTTGAGGCATTGATTGCCAAGCGCAACCAGGCCAAGGCCGATAAGGATTATGCTGGTGCTGATGCGGTTCGAGAAGAGCTTAAGTCACTGGGTGTGGTTCTGGAAGATAGTCGTGAAGGAACGAAGTGGCGTCGCGAATAAGTTTGCTTTGGTAAAAACCCATTACCTGTTAGTCCAGCTTTATTAATACAGATTTCAGTCTTCTCAACGCGGAGTAAATCCTAGAGTATACGAAGCTTACAAAAGCCTTTGCCTTTTGGAGTTTTTTGCCATGGATTATCTTTATCGAGTTTTAATTTGGTTTATTCCATCAACTTTCTGGGGGATTGCTGGAGTTGCCTTTGGCCCCGGGATAGCGATGTTTTTTATCGGAGCAATTGTTGGATTCAGTGGTTGTCTATATAGCTTCTGTGAAAAATTCTTCGGCTTTCAACTTAAATTATTCTGGTCTGCTTTAATCGTTTCCATAGTCAGCTTAGTCTTCGCTGCGTTGGTTTTTAAAGGGCTCTCTCTACAGGCTGCTGGATACTTTTTGGCGGTATTCTTTATCCCCAGTTATCTCATTACTTTTCTTATTAAAAAGTTACGACTTTAATATTTTATTTTGATAACTTGGCAGACATTAAAAAACCCCGCATAAGCGAGGCTTCTTAATAACTTTGTCATTTCGACGCTTCGCGTCTCAGGAAGACAACTCTACTGAGTTGTCACCTCAACAATCTGCTCTGCTGCAATCAACTTACCTTGCTCAGCTGATTTCTGGAATGACTCAATCTGGTCAAAGTTCATATAGCGATAAACTTCTTCAGACATAGAATCAATCTTGCTGGCATATTCCATATACTCGGCAGGGGTTGGCAGTCGACCTAAAATACCACCGACCGAAGCAAGCTCGGCACTGGTCAGGTAAACATTGGCACCATCACCTAAACGGTTGGGGAAGTTACGGGTAGAAGTAGACAGCACAGTTGCGCCAGCTAGTACTCGTGCCTGGTTACCCATACACAGTGAACAGCCTGGCATTTCAGTGCGGGCACCGACTTTACCGTAAATGTTGTAGTAGCCTTCTTCCATCAGCGTATGGGCATCCATACGTGTCGGTGGGCAGATCCAGAATCTGGAATCTACTGAACCGGCTTCGTCGAGCAATTTACCTGCGGCGCGGAAGTGACCGATATTGGTCATACAGGAACCGATAAAGATTTCGTCAACCTTATCGCCAGCAACTTCAGAAAGCAGCTTTGCATCATCCGGATCATTCGGACAACAGACGATAGGCTCTTTAATATCGGCCAGATCAATTTCAATCACGGCAGCGTATTCGGCATCGGCATCGGCTGACATCAGTGTTGGATCAGCCACCCACTCTTCCATCTTGCGTACTCGACGCTCTAATGTGCGCACGTCGCCATAGCCTTCGGCAATCATCCAGCGCAGTAGAGTGATATTTGAATTCAGGTACTCGGCGACAGAATCTTCACCCAGTTTGATGGTACAGCCAGCTGCTGAACGCTCAGCAGAAGCATCTGACAATTCAAATGCCTGCTCAACGGTAAGGCCTTCAATACCTTCACCTTCAATTTCCAGGATACGACCACTGAAGAAGTTCTTTTTGCCTTTCTTCTCTACAGTCAGCAAACCTTCTTTAATACCGTAGTAGGGGATTGCATGAACCAGGTCACGCAGAGTAATACCGGGCTGCATTTTGCCTTTAAAGCGAACCAATACTGATTCAGGCATATCCAATGGCATAACGCCGGTGGCTGCTGCGAAAGCAACCAGACCAGAACCGCCGGGGAATGAAATACCCATCGGGAATCTGGTGTGTGAATCGCCGCCAGTACCTACAGTGTCTGGAAGCAGCATACGGTTTAGCCAGCTGTGAATAATGCCGTCGCCGGGGCGGAGAGATACGCCGCCGCGGTTCATAATAAAGTCGGGCAGGCTGTGCTGGGTGTCGATATCAACAGGCTTGGGGTAGGCCGCAGTGTGACAGAAAGACTGCATAACCAAATCGGTTGAGAAACCCAGGCAGGCGAGGTCTTTTAGCTCATCTCTGGTCATTGGGCCAGTGGTGTCCTGAGAGCCGACAGTGGTCATTTTCGGTTCGCAGTAAGTGCCGGGGCGAATACCTTCAACGCCACAGGCTTTACCAACCATTTTCTGAGCCAAGGTGTAGCCTGCATCAGATTCAACGGGTGCAGTTGGCTGGCGGAATACCTCTGAAGGAGGCAGACCCATATGCTCGCGAGCTCGTTGGGTGAGGCCGCGACCTACGATTAGGTTAATACGGCCATCGGCCTGAACTTCATCGAGGATAACTTCTGATTTGTGTTCAAATTCTGAAACGACTTCACCAGCTTCGTTAAGGATTTTGCCCTCGTAAGGGAAGATGGTAATGACATCGCCGTTATCAATATTGTCTACTGGGGCTTCAAAGACTAGAGCGCCAGCATCTTCCATGGTGTTAAAGAAGATTGGAGCGACCTTGCTACCGAAGCAGATACCGCCAGAGCGCTTGTTAGGTACGCCGGGCATATCTTCACCGAAGAACCACAGCACTGAGTTGGTGGCTGACTTACGTGATGAGCCTGTACCTACGACATCGCCGATAAAGGCAACTGGCAGGCCGCGGGCTTTTAGCTCGTCGATCTGAGTCATTGGGCCGGTTACACCGTGCTCTTCTGGGTGCATACCATCGCGAGTCATCTTAAACATAGCGCGGGCATGCAGTGGGATATCGGGACGCGACCAGGCATCCTGAGCAGGGGAGAGGTCGTCTGTGTTGATTTCGCCAGTGGCTTTAAACACTGCAACCTTAATGCTCTGTGGCACAGCATCATTGTTGGTAAACCATTCGGCATCGGCCCAGGATTGCATTACTGCTTTAGCGTTGGCATTGCCGCCATCAGCTTTTTCAGCGACATCGTGGAAGGCGTCAAATACAAGTAGCGTGCTCTTTAATTCTTCAGCAGCCTGAGTAGCCAGTTCTGCATCATCGAGCAGGGCGACCAATGTTGCTACGTTATAGCCACCGTGCATATTGCCGAGTAATGTTACTGCAGCTGAGCGATCAATCAACGGAGAGGAGGCTTCGCCATTGACGATAGCGCTTAAAAAGCCGGCTTTAACATAGGCGGCTTCATCCACACCTGGAGGAACGCGATTGGCAATCAGGTCGAGGAGAAAGTCTTCTTCGCCAGCAGGAGGGTTCTTTAATAGTTCAACCAGGCCTGCGGTCCACTCTGGATCAAGTGGTTTTGGTGGAATATTCTGTAATTGACGTTCAGCGACGTGAGCACGATAGGCTTCTAGCACAGCTGGCTTCTCCTGTGATTTTAAAAAGTAATTGTTTGCTTCAATTCCGGAAATCGGCCTTGAAAACGGAGCGCCATTGTACGCGAACTTGTAGTTTATTTACATGTCTCTGGTGTATAACCACTATCAACTTAGGTGTTGTATTTATAATCCGGCAAAATTCTGTTCTGTAATCTGTTTATCCGGTAATCTTCCCCCCTTATTTTTAACCAGCTATTTTTTAGCGGTAGCCTCTATGAACAGCCAGACAACAGTGAAGCTCGGCAAGCGTCTCAGTCAGTTAGAGAATATGCTTGAGCAGTCATATTCGATTATTTGGGATTGCTGTTGTGATCATGGACTGCTGGGTATGTCGCTGCTGCATAAAAAGCTGGCTGATAAGGTTGTTTTTGTCGATATTTTGGCCCATCAAATGGCTCTGCTAGAGCAGGATTTGCAGCGACGGTTTCCCGCAGATAAGCCTAACTGGCAGGTTATTTGTCAGGATGTCAAAGAGCTTAAAATACCGCAGGTTGAGTCCCAGCTGTTTGTTATTGCGGGGGTTGGCGGCGACAAGACGGTCGAGTTTATTGATAGTCTCTGTGAAGCTCTGCCCGGTATGCCTTTTGATCTGCTGATCTGTTCAGTTCAGGGAAATTATCCGGTGCGAGAGGCGCTGATTAGGCATGGGTTTTCCATGAAAGGTGAAGAGATTGTTTACGAAAACAAGCGTTTCTATGAAGCCATCTATGTGACAAAAAAGCCTGGCCCAATAATTACTGCAACCGGGAGCAGCATGTGGGACTGGTTAAATCCGGATCATCAAAATTACTGGCAAAAAATTCTTGGTCACTACCGAAAAAAGGCGTTGGCGGACCCGCTAAGGTTTCGCTCGATTGTCGATGATTATGAAAGTTTATTGGCGTCAGCCAATATAACCGCTGAAGTTATGCCTATATTTAAGGAACCCAATCAGGGATAAAATTTTCAGCGATATAGGCGGTCAGGACATGATAAAACTTTATGGATTAGATGCGAGTAACTACTGCGCAATGGTTAAGGCGTTTCTTTTGGAAAAGGGTTTTGATTTTGAAGAGGTGCATATAGAGCCAACTTACAGCGAGCCCTTTCTTGAGTTGAGCCCAATGGGTAAGGTTCCCTGTATTGAAGTAGATGAGGGCTATCTCAGCGAGACCACGGCGATTATGGGCTTTTTGGAGAGCTGTATTCCCGATCTGCCAATGACCGATAAAGACAGTTTCCGCCGCGCGCAGATGGCGCAGCTTATTAAGATTGTCGAGTTGTATATTGCCATTGAGTATGTACGTTTGGTCGGCCATGTTTTTTTTGGTCGCGAGTTAAATCAGGCGGTTGCCGATGATGCCAGGCCGACCATGGTTAAGGGCTTGGCAGCAATGCAGCGGTTATGTCGTTTTTCTCCCTATCTGCTCGGTGAAGAGGTTACTATGGCCGACTTTTTTACCTACTACGTATTAAAGGCTGCAGTACCGGTTGCCCAGAAGGTTTGGGGCTGGGATATTGTCGCTGAAGTCGATGGTTTGGCTGGCTGGTTGCAGTTGATGTCCGAACGGCCTCTGGTAAAGCAAGTAGATAATCAACACAATGCTGCGATTGCAGCGTTTTTGGAAGATTCTTAATGACAGTAGTTTTAAAATCGACAATCTCTACCCAGGCATCTATGCCAGCATCTGTGGTTTCAGCTCTGGATGAAATCAATAAATTTCTTCCCTGTCCGACACCGGACCGCTGGGTTGAAAATGCTCTGGAAAATCAATCTCTAATGCTTATTGATCACGCTAACTGTGAGAAGAAGGCGGCGAGTACAGCTCTGAGTTTGATTAATCGCTATACGGATAATTTTGATCTGCTAAATAAAATGTCGCGTCTGGCTCGTGAAGAGATGCGCCATTTTGAGCAAGTTATCGCGCTGATGAAGCGTCGCAATATTGCCTATGAGCATGTGTCCGCTTCACGCTATGCTGCCGGTTTGCGGGAGTTGGTGCGCACTAAAGACCCTCACAAGTTGGTGGATGTGCTAATTATCGGTGCGTTTATTGAGGCGCGCTCCTGTGAGCGTTTTGCCAAACTGGCACCTTATCTGGATGCCGAGCTGGAGGCTTTTTACCAGTCGCTATTGAAATCCGAAGCACGCCATTATCAGGATTATCTCCGTCTCGCGAAAACTGTGGCTGGCGATATTTCTATTGAGGGGCGGATTGCTGAAATTGCTCAGCGCGAACGTGAGTTGGTTGAACAGCCCGATAGCGAGTTTCGCTTTCACTCCGGCCCATTAGGTTAATCGTAGTAGCTGTATTAAGCAGAGCAAAACTTTATCAAAGACAATAAAAAAGGCAGCCTAGGCTGCCTTTTTTAATCTGCATGTTTTCAGATTTATCTATCTTCAACCGCAGTGTAATCTCGCACATCTGCACCAGTGTATAACTGACGCGGACGACCGATACGGTAGGGGTGAGTGATCATCTCGTTCCAGTGTGAAATCCAGCCAACGGTACGACCTGTGGCGAAGATTACGGTAAACATCTCAACCGGAATGCCCAGAGCCTTAAGAATAATACCCGAGTAGAAATCGACATTGGGGTAGAGCTTCTTGCTGACAAAGTACTCATCTTCCAGGGCGATTTTCTCAAGCTTCTTGGCCAAGCGGAACAGTGGATCATTTTCCAGGCCAAGTACTTCAAGTACTTCGTCACAGCTCTGACGCATAACTGTCGCTCTTGGATCGTGGTTTTTGTAGACACGGTGACCAAAGCCCATCAGGCGGAATGGATCGTTACGATCCTTAGCTTTGGCGATATAGGCTTCGATATTATCTTCATGACCAATCTCATCGAGCATATCCAGTACTGCTTCGTTGGCGCCGCCGTGTGCGGGCCCCCAAAGTGCAGCAATACCAGCGGCGATACAGGAGAATGGGTTGGCGCCAGTGGAACCGGCTAAGCGCACAGTAGATGTTGAGGCATTCTGCTCGTGATCGGCGTGCAACAGGAAGATACGGTCCATCGCCTTGGCGATAGCGGGCTCTACCTTGTAGGGTTCGCAGGGCGTACCAAACATCATATGCAGGAAGTTCTCTGAATAGGAGAGAGAGTTATCCGGGTAGATAAATGGCTGGCCGGTAAAGTGTTTGTGGCACATAGCTGCAATAGTAGGAATCTTTGCAATCAGGCGATGTGCAGAAATTTTGCGGTGTTCTTCGTTAGTGATATCCAATGAGTCGTGATAGAACGATGACATTGCACCAACTACACCACACATCATTGCCATGGGGTGGGCGTCGTAACGGAAGCCGCTGATAAACAGCTCAACTGAGCGATTGACCATGGTGTGGTATTTAATATTGTTTTCAAACTCGGCTTTTTGCTCTGCGTTTGGCAGCGCGCCTTCAAGTAGCAGGTAACAGGTTTCCAGGTAATCAGATTTTTCAGCTAATTGTTCGATAGGGTAACCGCGGTGGAGCAGTACGCCCTTGTTACCGTCGATATAGGTAATGTCGGATTGGCAAGCAGCAGTTGCCGAAAAGCCAGGGTCATAGGTGAAAACATTGTGTGACCCGAGTGTGCCAATATCGATAACGTCTTGGCCTAATGTTCCTTCCAAAATAGGCAGCTCGATGGGAGCCTGTCCTTCAATTGAAAGGGTCGCTTTACGATTGCTCATGCAGGATCCTCTGGAATAACTTGATTTGTGTGCGGAGATTTCCGGCCTGCAACTATAGTTGTTCGCGGCAAATTGTCAACTAAATCCAGCTATCAAAGTGCTTTCGGGCCCTATAAATCAAAGGTTAAATGGCTTTAAGCCATATCCATTATTCACTGATCAAATAGTCATAAGTGGTCAGAGTAAGCTGCAATATAGGTAGGAATATCTCTGTTTTTGGCTCTTTGAAGAAGTTTCGCTGTGATAAGAGCTAAATGGCCCAAAATATGCGGGGATTTGTTTAATCTCAATTGAATTTGACCAGTCATGGAATTATACTGCTGCGCCATCAAGATGCTAGACGTTCTGCCGTTGGAATGTTTAGTCTAAGATAAGTTTAATTCTGTTTTTATTTTTGAAATCAATTTAAATTCATCTCCGTTTTTACGGATTACCACCTTAAGGTATTACCCGCCGTGGACAATAAAAGACCTGTGAATCTGGATATTGGAACCATTAAGCTTCCAATTACATCCTATGTATCTATTTTGCACCGAGTATCCGGTGTGATTTTATTTTTTGCTGTCGCCATTTTTCTATGGATGCTTGACAGCAGTCTGGCTTCAGAAGAGAGCTTTAACCAGCTTGCAGAGAGCTTCAGCAATCCAGTCTGCCAGTTTATTATCTGGGCAAGCCTTGCGGCTCTGGCTTATCACGCCATCGCGGGTATTCGCCATCTGATTATGGATTTTGGCGTCGGTGAAGACTCCTTCCAAAGTGGTCGCAATAGCGCACGAGCGGCAGTGGTTGTCGCCATTGTTGTTATCGCTCTTATTACATGGTGGATTATCTAATGGTTACTACAGTCACTAGTCTCGGCCGCAGCGGCCTCTCCGATTGGATGATCCAGCGTATCAGTGCCTGGGTTATGACCGCTTACCTGGTGTTTATTATCGGCTACTTTTTTGCCAACCCAGATCTGGATTACGCACAGTGGTCAGAGCTAAACAGCTCGCTGCCAATGCGTATGTTCAGTCTGGTCACCATACTTTCTATTGCGGCCCATGCATGGATCGGTATCTGGTGTGTCCTCACTGACTATATAACCGTCAGGTTGATTGGGCCAAAGGCAACCGCCATCCGTATTATTTTTCAGCTGGGCATGATTGCAGTGACATCACTGTACGTGGTCTGGGCTATCGACATTCTCTGGGGAATTTAAGTACATGGCTAACATTAGAACGATGAGTTTTGATGCCGTAATCGTCGGTGGTGGCGGTTCTGGTATGCGCGCTGCACTGCAGTTGGCGCAATCTGGTTACAAAACAGCAGTAATTACCAAAGTATTTCCAACTCGCTCACACACAGTATCAGCTCAGGGCGGTATTACCTGTGCAATTGCCAGTGACGATCCCAATGATCAGTGGCAGTGGCATATGTACGACACCATTAAAGGCTCTGACTATATTGGTGATCAGGAAGCGATTGAATATATGTGTCAGACCGGCCCAGAGGCGATCTTTGAGCTGGAGCATATGGGTCTGCCATTCTCACGCACTGAAAAGGGCCGTATCTACCAGCGTCCATTCGGTGGCCAGTCAAAAGATTATGGCAAGGGCGGTCAGGCTGCTCGAACCTGTGCGGCGGCTGACCGAACCGGTCACGCGCTCTTGCACACCCTCTATCAGGGCAATTTGAAAAACGAAACCACATTCCTCAACGAATGGTTTGCGGTTGATATTGTTAAGAATGCGGATAACGCTGTAGTCGGTGTTATCGCCATCAATATCGAAAGCGGTGAAACCGTTTATGTGAAATCCAAAGCCACTGTATTTGCCACCGGCGGAGCAGGGCGCATCTACGCCTCTACAACCAACGCACATATCTGTACCGGTGACGGTATCGGTATGAGCCTGCGTGCCGGCTTCCCGGTTCAGGATATCGAGATGTGGCAGTTCCACCCGACCGGTATTCACGGTGCCGGTACGCTGGTCACTGAAGGCTGTCGTGGTGAGGGTGGCTATCTGGTCAATAAAGATGGCGAGCGCTTTATGGAGCGTTATGCACCCAATGCTAAAGATCTGGCTGGCCGCGATGTGGTTGCCCGCTCTATGGTTCTGGAAATTCTTGAAGGCCGCGGCTGTGGCCCGGATGGCGATCATGTTTACCTCAAACTCGATCATCTTGGCGAAGAGACACTGAATGCCAAGTTGCCAGGTATTCTCGAACTGTCACGCACCTTTGCTCACGCCGATCCAGTTAAAGAGCCAATCCCAGTGGTTCCAACCTGTCACTATATGATGGGTGGTATCCCAACCAATGTTGATGGCCAGGCACTGACTATCGATAAAGACGGCAACGATCAGGTTATCGAAGGTTTTTATGCCTGCGGTGAAGCGGCCTGTGTTTCTGTTCACGGTGCTAACCGTCTCGGCGGCAACTCACTGCTTGACCTGGTGGTATTTGGTCGTGCATCGGGTATGTTTATCGAGAAGCAGCTGCGTGAAGGTATCAAGCTTAAGGATGCCAGCGAAGCGGATATCGAAGCAGCTATGGCTGGTTTAAACCGCCTCAACGCGTCGAGTGACGGTGAGAAAGCCTCTGATCTGCGCGCGGAGCTGCAAACCATTATGCAGAACTACTTCGGTGTATTCCGCAGTGGCGAGTATATGAAAGAGGGCATTAAGAAGCTCGCAGAACTGCGTCCACGAATCGAAAATGTTGCTCTGGATGATAAGAGTAATGCCTTTAACACCTCACGTATTGAAGCGCTTGAGCTGCAAAACCTGCTTGAAGTGGCTGAGGCGACAGCGATTACCGCTGAGGCGCGAACTGAGAGCCGCGGTGCTCACGCCCGTGATGACTTCAAAGAGCGCGACGATGAGAATTGGCTGTGTCACTCGGTATTCTTCCCAGCGGAGAAGCAGGTTGGCAAGCGCGGCGTAAACTTTACGCCGAAAACCCGTGAAGCTTTTGAACCTAAAATTCGTACCTATTAATTGGGGCTGATTAGATTATGTTGAATGTAAGTATTTATCGCTACAACCCTGAAGTTGATTCCGAGCCCTATATGCAGGACTTTGAGGTCGACACCCAGGGCAAAGATATTATGGTTCTCGATGTGTTGGAAAAGCTTAAAGCTGATGACCCAACGCTGGTTTTTCGTCGTTCATGCCGCGAGGGCGTGTGCGGTTCAGATGGAATGAATATCTCTGGTAAGAACGGTCTTGCCTGTGTCACACCGCTGTCTGAAGCCGTGGTTAAAAACAAGCTGGTGATTCGTCCGCTGCCCGGTCTGCCGGTTATCCGCGACCTGGTTATCGATATGAGCCAGTTCTACGCCCAGTACGAAAAGATCCAGCCCTATATGATCAATAACTCACCGGCACCGGCAATCGAAAGACTGCAGTCACCGGAAGAGCGCGCCAAATTAGATGGCCTCTATGAATGTATTCTCTGTGCCTGCTGTTCAACAGCCTGCCCATCATTCTGGTGGAACCCGGATAAGTTTATCGGCCCATCCGGTCTCTTGCAGGCCTATCGCTTTTTGGCCGATAGCCGCGATACAGCCACCGAAGAGCGTCTGGCCAATCTCGATGATCCGTTCAGTGTATTCCGCTGTCACGGCATCATGAACTGTGTTCAGGTTTGCCCTAAAGGCTTAAATCCTACAAAAGCGATCGGTCATATCAGAAATATGCTGATAAATAGTGCTACTTAAGGATAGAATGCGCGGGCAGGCATAGTGCCCGCTAATTTAACGGTTTAATTGATTAATAAGATATGAGGAATACCACCAATGCCTGAGGGCCCCATGGAGCACTTTTTACGCTCCTCCCACTTCTCTGGTGGTAATGCTGCGTACATTGAAGATCTCTATGATACGTATCTGCACGATCGCAATGGCGTTCCCGAAGAGTGGAGCAGCTTCTTTGATACGCTGCCGCGCACCAATGGCAGTGTCGCACCGGATATTTCCCACGCCACCATAGTTCAGCACTTTGAATTGCTTGGCCGCCGTCAGGCGCGCCCAACCCCTGCACCTGGTTCCGGTGGTATTCACCTCGAACACGAGCGCAAACAGGTTAAGGTTGTTCAGTTAATCAGTTCATACCGCTTCCGCGGACACCAGAAAGCCAATCTCGACCCATTGGGATTGATGATTCGCGAAGATGTCCCCGATCTGCATCTGCATTTCCATGGTTTGACACCAGCTGACCTGGATACCACATTCCAAACCAGTCCACTTTATATCGGCAAGCAGGAAGCAACCCTGCGCGAGATTGTTGAGTCTCTTGAAGAGACCTACTGCGGCAGCCTCGGCGCCGAGTATATGCATATCACCTCGTTTGCCGAGAAGCAGTGGCTGGCCCAGCGCTTTGAAAGCGTACGCTCCAAGCCCACCTATGGTGATGAGGCGCGACTCGATGTACTCAGTCGTTTAACCGCTGCCGAGGGTCTGGAAAAACATCTGGATTCAAAATACCCGGGCACCAAGCGTTTTGGTCTCGAGGGTGGTGAGAGTTTAATTCCACTGCTCGACTGTCTGGTGCGCCGCGCCGGTGAATATGGCGGCAAAGAAATTGTGATGGCCATGGCACACCGTGGTCGCCTTAACGTTCTGGTTAATGTGCTGGGTAAAAACCCCGCCGAACTGTTTGAAGAGTTTGAAGGCAAGCGCCTGGTAAACACTTCAGGTGACGTTAAATATCACCAGGGTTTCTCGTCCAATGTGATGACCCCCGGTGGTGAAGTACATATGGCGCTGGGCTTTAACCCCTCGCACCTGGAAATCTCCTGTCCGGTAGTGATCGGCTCTGGCCGTGCTCGTCAAGATCGACGCAATGACCAGAGTGGCGAGAAGGTTGTTCCCATTCTGATGCACGGTGATGCGGCCTTTGCCGGTCAGGGTGTAGTCATGGAAACCTTCCAGCTGTCCCAGACCCGCGCTTACAAAACCGGCGGCACCATCCATATTGTTATTAACAACCAGGTTGGTTTTACCACCAGCCGACAGGACGATGCGCGCTCAACCGAATACTGTACAGATATTGCCAAGATGGTTCAGGCGCCGATTCTGCATGTTAATGGCGACAACCCCGACGCAGTGATGTTTGCCGCTATGTTAGCGATGGACTATCGCTATGAGTTTGGCAAAGACGTGGTTATCGATCTGGTTTGCTACCGCCGTCGCGGTCACAACGAGACCGATGAGCCATCCACCACTCAGCCATTGATGTACGACATTATTCGCAAGCACTCGACCACCAGAGATCTCTATTCTCAAAAGCTGGTCAATGAA
>Ga0206125_10002793_pt1 | contig 17752 bp, 17 predicted proteins | sample Helgoland_Spring_4_FD_148598 | JGI IMG/M metagenome (GOLD analysis project Ga0206125, IMG submission 148598) | Pelagic subsurface seawater microbial communities from Kabeltonne, Helgoland, North Sea - Helgoland_Spring_Bloom_20160331_1 | ecosystem: Environmental > Aquatic > Marine > Epipelagic ... | reverse complement strand
ACCCAGGCGCTCATTAACGGTATCTCCGCCGCGACGCCTGAGGACTGGGACACTGAGTACCTCGACTCGGTGCTTTCTGTCCGGGTTGTCAGCGATCTCGACCAGGCCATCAGCCACGTTAATGTCCACGGCTCCAATCACACCGAAGCCATCATCACCAGCGACCCCAGCGCCGCTGCGCGGTTCCAGCGCGAGGTTGATGCCGCAATCGTCATGCACAACGCCTCAACCCAGTTTGCCGACGGCGGGGAGTTCGGCATGGGCGCTGAGATCGGGATTGCCACGGGGCGGATGCACGCGCGCGGACCGGTCGGGGCTGCGCAGCTGACCTCCTACAAGTACTTGGTTGAAGGCTCGGGCCAGGTTCGGCCCTAAACCCGTGGCGATCACCAGCGATATCCTGTTCCCGGGTACCAACACCACGTGGTCACCCGACCGTTCGCACCGCTACTTTCTGCGGCGGCCGGCGGGCCTACTGGATCAGGATAAGCCGGTCATCGCCTTTATCCTGCTCAACCCCAGCACCGCCGATGAGCTCAAGGATGATCCCACGGTGGCCAAATGCCGGCGCTACGCTGCGGGGTGGGGTTTTGGCGAGGTCATCGTGCTGAACGCCTTTGCCTACCGCGCCACGGACCCAAAAAACATGCGTGCGCATCCGGACCCGGTTGGCCCCGAAAACGACGCTACGGTTTTGGCGACCGCCACAGCGGTTCATGAGCTTGGCGGGACGTTGCTCTGTGGCTGGGGGACGCATGGGGCGCATTTGGACCGGTCGGCGCAGCTGCAAGACCTGCTGGCACACTTCCCGCTCAAAGCCTTTACCCTGACCAAGCACGGAGAGCCGGGTCACCCGCTGTATTTGCGCGGTGACCTGCAGCCCATGCAGTGGAAAACGCCCTGATTTAAGCCTTAGAGGATAAAGCGGCTCAAATCGGCGTCCTTGGCCAGCTCACCAACTTCGCCATGAACCTTGTCTTCGGTAATTTGAATGGTTTCGCCGCTGCGATCGGGTGCGGAGAAGGAGATTTCTTCGAGCAAGCGCTCCATCACCGTTGCCAAACGCCGTGCCCCAATGTTTTCGACCGTTTGATTGATCTCCGCCGATAGATCCGCCAGCGCATCAATCGAACCATCGTCGAAATCCAGCGTCACACCTTCAGTCGCCAGCAGGGCCACGTACTGCTTGATCAGCGAGTTTTCCGGCTCGACCAGAATACGCTTGAGGTCGTCGCGGGTCAGAGGGCTCAGCTCCACGCGGATGGGCATGCGCCCCTGCAATTCGGGCAGCAAATCGCTGGGTTTGGAGAGGTGAAAGGCACCTGAGCAAATGAACAGCACATGATCAGTCTTCACCGGGCCGTACTTGGTCGTAACCGTCGTCCCTTCGATCAGCGGCAGCAAGTCCCGCTGCACCCCTTCCCGGCTCACCGAGCCGCCGCGCACCTCTGAATTCACGGCGATTTTGTCGATTTCATCGAGGAAGACAATGCCGTCATTTTCCACGCGCTCAATGGCGGTGTGGGTCAGGTCTTCCTGATCGATCAGATTGTCGGCTTCTTCCTCGACGAGCTGCTCGTACGCCTCGTTAACCTTCAACGTGCGCTTAACCTTGCGCTGACCCAGACCGCCAAGCATTTCGCCAATATTGATCATGCCCATCTGCGAGCCGGGCATGCCGGGGATATCCATGGAGGGTAAACCGCCGCCGGATTTGTTGTTCAATTCCACTTCGACCTCACGGTCGTCCAATTTGCCCTCACGCAGCATTTTCCGGAATTTCTGCTTGGTGTCGTTGTTGGCCTCGGCCCCGGTCAGAATGTCGATCAGCCGATCTTCACCGATGATTTCCGCCTTGGCTTTCACCGCCTTACGCTGCTGCTCGCGGGTGGTGGTGATAGAGAGCTCAACCAGATCGCGGACAATCGATTCCACGTCACGACCAACGTAGCCGACTTCGGTGAATTTGGTCGCCTCCACCTTGATGAAGGGCGCGTTGGCGAGTTTGGCCAGGCGTCGGGCGATCTCGGTCTTGCCGCAGCCAGTTGGCCCGATCATCAGGATGTTCTTGGGCAACACCTCATCGCGCAGATTGTCAGTGAGTTGCTGCCGCCGCCATCGGTTGCGCAGGGCAACCGCAACCGCGCGCTTGGCGCCGCCCTGACCGACGATGAAGCGATCCAGCTCTGAAACGATTTCACGGGGTGAAAAGTTGGTGTTGGCCATGGTTATTTGCTTCCCGCTTTGTTTTCGAGCTTTTCGAGGCGCACTGAATGGTTGGTGTAGACACAAATATCGCCGGCGACTTTCATGGATCGTCGGGCAATTTCTTCGGCTGTCATTTGGTCGTCCTCAACCGTAATCAGCGCCCGCGCCGCAGACAGTGCGTAGTTGCCGCCCGAACCAATGGCGAGCACGCCGTCAGACTCCGCCTCGACCACGTCCCCGGTTCCCGTGACGATCAACGAGTGTTCTCCGTCCACCACAATCAGCATGGCTTCCAGACGGCGCAGGTAGCGGTCCTGCCGCCAATCCTTGGCCAGCTCAACCGCAGCACGGACCAGCTGTCCGGGGTAGGTTTCGAGCTTGGCTTCGAGCCGCTCAAACAGGGTAAAGGCATCCGCCGTCGCCCCTGCAAAGCCGCCGATCACGTCGTTGCGCTTGCCCAGGCGCCGCACCTTGATCGCCGAGCCCTTCATCACCGTGGGGCCAAGGCTGACCTGACCGTCCCCAGCAACAACGACTTCATCACCTTTGCGGACGGATAAGATGGTGGTGCCATGCATCACGTTTTCATCGCTCATAAGCGTGGTGTTTCCCGAATTGTTTGTCATTTGCTTTGCCAACAGAGGTAAGACGCGCGGGGCTGGCCCGCAAGGCGCAGCGGTGGTTGGACCGGCGCCGCAGACCCTGCTACATAGAGCCACCACCACCAGTATCCACGGAGTATGCCCCATGGCTTCATCCGCGCGGACCGTATCTTTGCAGCGCAAAACCAGCGAAACGGACGTTTCGTTGACCCTCAACCTGGACGGTTCCGGAAAGAACCAGATCTCGACCGGGATCGGCTTCCTCGACCACATGCTCGATCTGCTGGGCAAGCATGCGCTCATGGATCTGACGATCGAGGCCAAGGGCGATCTGCATATCGATGCTCACCACACCACTGAGGATGTGGGTCTGGTCCTGGGCCAGGCGTTGAAAGAAGCTTTGGGCGACAAGCGCGGTATCAGCCGCTACGGACACGCCTACGTTCCCATGGACGAAGCATTGGCCCGGGCCGTAGTCGATTTCTCCGGCCGCCCACACCTGGTCTGGGACGCTACATTCGAGATGCCGACGCTTGGCACCATGGAAACCGAGCTGTTCCGTGAGTTTTTTCAGGGCGTGACCAACGCTGCGCAAGCCAACGTGCACATCGCCGTGCTCTATGGCGTAAACAGCCACCACAAGGCCGAAGCCTGCTTCAAGGCTTTCGCCCGGGCCCTGCGCATGGCCGCAAGCCCGGATCCGCGGGCTGCGGATCAAATTCCTTCGACCAAAGGCGCGCTGGACGGCTGACCCATGAAGATTGTCGTTGTTGACTATGGCTCGGGCAACCTGCGCTCCGCTGCCAAGGCGCTTGAGCGTGTGGCGCAGAGCCCTGTGGCGGTGACGGCGGACCCGGAAACGGTGGCGCGAGCTGACTATTTGGTGCTGCCAGGTCAGGGTGCCTTTGCGGACTGCCTTGCCGGGGTTCAGGCCATTGATGGGCTGTATGAGGCCATCATCGATTTCACCCTCACCCAGGCCAAGCCCTACCTTGGCATTTGCGTTGGCATGCAACTGATGGCGACGCGTGGGCTTGAGCACGGGGTTCACGAAGGCTTTGGCTGGATCCCGGGTGATATCGTCCCCATTCAGCCCAGTGACCCCCGCCTGAAAATCCCGCAAATGGGGTGGAACACGCTGACCGAAAGCGGACCACCGCACCCCGTCTTGGCAGGGCTGGAGGGCGAGGACGTGTACTTTGTCCACTCCTACGCCTTTGAAACCGCGCAGCCCGATCACCAGTTGATGGTTACTGACTACGCCGGTGACGTGACAGCCGTGGTGGGTCGAGACACCATGATCGGAACTCAATTCCACCCGGAAAAGAGCCAGACCGTGGGTCTAAAACTACTGTCACAATTCCTAGGATGGAAACCGTGAACGTTGTGCATTCTGAAGCTTTGCATACCGGTGCCAGTCGCGCCGTGGCGCTGGCAGAAAGCCTAAACGAAGGCGATTTGCAGGATCTTTGTGACGCGACCGTCGATGCGATTAATGCCGGTGGCGGTTTCGGCTGGCTGTCGCCCCCGCCGCGGGACACGCTGGAACGCTACTGGCAGGGTCTGATGCTGATTCCCGATCGCCGCGTCTTTGTCGCGCGTCTGGATGGGCTGATTGCTGGATCAATCCAGCTGCACCTCAACCCACGCAACAACGAAGCACAGGCCATGCTGGGTCGGGTGACTTCGGCCTTTATCGCCACGTGGGCGCGCGGCAAGGGTCTGGGCCACGCGCTGATCGACGCCGTTGAATCTGACGCCCAGCTAATCGGTCTGCGGGCGCTGACTCTGGACCTGCGCGAAACCCAGACCAACGCCATCCGGACCTACGAGGGCCGCGGTTACACACGCTGGGGCACACAGCCCCAGTACGCTTTTGTCGATGGCACCTGGATTGCCGGTTATCACTACGCCAAGGAACTCGTCTGACATGATCCTTTTTCCAGCCATTGACCTCAAGGAAGGACAGGTTGTTCGCCTGCTCTACGGAGATCTGGATGCCGTTACGGTCTATGGCGAAGATCCGGGCGCACAGGCCCGAGCCTTTGCCGATGCAGGTTGCGACTGGCTGCACGTGGTGGATCTCAACGGCGCGGTTGAAGGGCGTCCGGTGAATGATGATGCTGTAAAATCCATTCGGGCAGCCTTTCCGGGTAAAATGCAGCTCGGCGGCGGAATCCGTACACTGGAGAATATTCGCCACTGGCTCGACGCAGGGATTGACCGGGTGATTCTGGGCACGATTGCCGCGCGAAACCCGGCTCTGGTGATCGAGGCCTGTCGCTTGTTTCCGGGTCAAATCGTCGTTGGCATTGACGCCAAGGGTGGCAAGGTTGCGGTCGAAGGCTGGGTCGAAACCGGCGAGATGACCGCGCGGGAACTTGCGGAGAAGTTTGAAGACGCCGGGGTTGCCGCCATTGTTTTCACCGACATCGACCGCGACGGCGCTCTAACCGGCGTGAACCTGCAAGCCACCGTCGATCTAGCCAACGCCGTTTCAATCCCCGTTATCGCCAGTGGTGGTGTCGCCGATATCGACGACATCCGAGCAGTCAAGGCGGCAAAAACTGGCGGCGCCAACCTCGAAGGCGCCATTTCCGGCCGCGCGCTCTATGACGGGCGCCTCGATCTGGCTGCGGCGCTGGAGGTATCGCATGCTTAAGGCGCGGGTTATCCCCTGTTTGGATGTACACGCCGGACGGGTGGTTAAGGGTGTGAATTTTGTCGATTTAGTGGACGCGGGCGACCCGGTTGAGCAAGCCAAGGTCTATGACGCGGCGGGCGCAGATGAACTGTGTTTCCTCGACATAACGGCCAGCCATGAAGACCGTGAAACCATCTATGACGTCATCGCCCGCACCGCTGAACAAGTGTTTGTCCCCTTGACCGTTGGGGGCGGAGTTCGAGCCGTTGAAGACGTGCGCAAGCTGCTGCTCTCGGGCGCTGACAAGGCATCCATGAACTCCGCTGCCGTCAGCGACCCGGACCTGATCGACCGGGCATCGGGCAAATTCGGCTCCCAGTGCATTGTCGTCGCCATCGACGCCAAAGCGCGAGAGGACGGAACAGGGTGGGATGTCTATACCCGCGGAGGCCGGCATAACACCGGGATTGATGCGGTAAAGTGGGCCGAGGATGCAGCGCGCCGTGGGGCGGGGGAAATCCTACTGACCTCCATGGACCGCGACGGCACCAAAATCGGTTTCAACCTCGATCTGACCCGTGCGGTCGCCGAGGCTGTGCCCATTCCTGTGATCGCCAGCGGCGGTGTTGGCACGCTGGATCACTTCGTTGACGGTATTGCCGAGGGTAAGGCCAACGCCGTTCTCGCTGCCTCTGTATTTCACTTTGGCACCTACAGCATTGGTCAGGTAAAAGACCACATGGCGCAAGCCGGTATTCCAACCCGAAAAGTGGTTCCATCATGAGCGATTACAGCGCGGAAGTCCTTGATCGGGTCTTCAATACCATTGAAGACCGACACGCCGAATACAAGCGGGGCGAAAACTTAGACAGTCGGACCGTGCGCCTCTTCGACCGTGGCACGGCAAAAATTGCCCAGAAATTTGGCGAAGAAGCCGTCGAAACGGTGATTGAGGCCATCGCCAAGCGCAAAGGCCACCTGATCGAAGAATCCGCCGACGTACTCTATTTCCTTCTGGTCTTGTGGAAGGACCGGGGCATTGCGCCCAAGGACGTCTGGAAAGAATTGGCCAAACGCCACAAAATGCCTGAACTCGAAGAACGTGCCGGTCGCCTGAAGTAGAAAGGGCGCGCACTCGACGAAACGCAGATGACAGTAGATGAGGAAACCCGGTGATAACGTACGATAGCAACAACATTTTCGCGAAGATCCTGCGGGGCGAAATTCCCTGCGATAAGGTCTATGAAGACGACTTCGCGCTGGCTTTCCGTGACATCAACCCGCAAGCGCGCATCCATACGCTGGTCATCCCCAAGGGCGCTTATGTCAGTTTCGACGACTTTGCGACCAAGGCCAGTGATGCCGAGCTGGGCGGATTTGCCCGAGCGGTGCAGGCGGTCGCGGCGCTAGAAGGCGTGACCGAGTCGGGTTATCGGCTCATTGCCAACCATGGAAAACACTCGCAACAAGAAGTTCCGCACTATCATGTACATATCTTAGGTGGTGAATCACTACCGGGACTCATCGCGAAAACCTGATCGATTCTATTATTGAGAGAATCGACAATAAATTATGCGCCCGCTTTCGGGACGCCTTGTTTTTGCCTAAGCGGAACTGTATTTTGCGCGTGAAAACAAAACACTGGACGGCTTCCTAAAATCAGCAAGTCCGGGGCATTTTTAAAATTGGGGTTTTTCAGTGGACTATTGGGACCGACAGGGAACGGTAACGACCGACATTCATGAACCCATGAATGATCAGACCGATGTACCTGTACGATTTGCTTTCGATCCCTACGAATGGAACGCGTATCCGCTCGCGGCCATCCTGAAAGCCTACCGTGAGGCCTACGGTCTCGATCTCCCAGAAGTGTCCGAACATCTCCGCATCCGTACGCACTATCTCAGCATGCTCGAAGACGGGCGTTACGACGAGTTGCCCGCGCGTCCCTATGCCATCGGCTTTGTGCGGTCCTATGCCAAGTACCTCGGTCTGCCGGTCGAAGAAATGGTGGAGCGCTTCCGCGAAGAAATCGATGATCTTCAGGTTCCCCCCATGCCGCAGAAGCTGGCCATGGCGCAAAACACACCGCGCGGCGATTCAAGCGTAAGCCGGTTTGTCTTCGCTCTTTTGGCCATTGTCGGACTGCTGTCGAGCTGGACGCTCTGGACCGTTGTCGCCAGCGATGACCGCAACGTTGCAACCGCGAAGTTGGGCGATCAGAACGCTGTGGTCGCTGATACCTTCCTCTATGGCCTGACAGAGACCGATCCAGACGCGCGCCGTGTTCTGGAAATGGAAGGTCGCGAGCTGCCGGTGCAGCCGAAAGATCGAGTGGTGCCCGAAGGTCAGGAAGTGGTGGTAGTCCGCGAAGACACCGGCTCAGCCTCAGACCTGCGTTATCAGGCACCCGTGGGTGAAAACGTATTTGGCGTGCCCATTCCGCAGATCCGCGAAACCGCTCTTGCACCCACGCGGGATGACGACCCAGAAATCGATACCACGATCCGCTACCGTCTGGTGGCCGTCGATCTGGTGTGGGTTCAGGTCCGCGATTTCCAGGACAACATCATCGCTTCGCAAATGTTGCAGCGCGACGATGAGCTTTCCATCACCCATCAAGACGGGTTGCGCCTGTTTACCGTGAGCCCGCGCAATCTTGAGATTTTCGTGGGTGATGAAATGGCTGAACCTGAGGTTCCAGACCGCAATCAGCCGGTCGTTTGGCCTCTGAACCGCGATTACCTGCTGCCCTTCTCCAATCCTGACGCCGAAGTCATCGCACTTTACTAAGCCGTCCTGACAAGGCTGGCGTCTCAGCATTGGACTTGCCACGGGCAAGCCCTCTCCCCTACTTGTTGGCGGAGCAACAAACTGAGATCTGAGAAATGGCGAAACAGCTGCAACCGGTAAAAGGCACCCGTGACCTCTATGGCTCTGAAGGACGTGCCCAACGGCACGTAGTCGACACCGCCGACGCAGTCTCTCGCGCCTACGCGTACGACCGCATGGAAACCCCCATTTTCGAACAGGTTGAAGTCTTCAACCGCCCGCTCGGTGAGTCGTCCGACGTTGTCACCAAGGAGATGTTCGATTTCCAGACCAAGGGCGGTGATCACGTGGTCCTCCGCCCGGAAAACACCGCTGGAGTGGTGCGCTCCGTGATCTCCAACGGACTGACCCACGACTTGCCAGGTCGCTATTTCTACGCCGGCCCCATGTTCCGGTATGAGCGCCCCCAGGCCGGCCGCTATCGCCAGTTCACCCAGATTGGCGTTGAACTGATCGGCCCCGAGCAGCCGAGCGCCGACGTCGATGTTATCGCCTGCGGCTGGCAGATCCTCGCTGAGCTGGGCCTAACCGATCACATCACGGTTCATCTGAACACGCTGGGCGACACGGAAAGCCGTAACGCCTACCGCACGGAATTGGTGGCCTACTTCAGTGACCATCGCAATCGGTTGAGCGAAGATTCGCTCGCGCGTTTGGAAAAGAACCCGCTGCGAATTCTCGATAGCAAGGATGAGGGCGACCGGGCCTTACTGCCTGCGGCACCGAAGTTCGTCGATCACCTCAACGCCCTGTCCCAGGATCATTACGGCATGGTCAAAACCGGTCTCGACAACCTCGGCCTGCCCTATCGGCACGACGATACGCTGGTGCGCGGCTTCGATTACTATTGCCACACGGCTTTTGAGTTCATCACCGAACAACTTGGCGCGCAGGGAACCGTTCTGGGCGGCGGCCGCTATGACGGCCTGTCCAAGCTCCTTGGCGGACCACAGATGGCTGGGGTTGGCTGGGCCGCAGGTGTGGATCGGCTTGCCATGCTGCTGGGCGAAGCTCCGGGTGAGCCTGCGCCAGTGGCCGTCGTACCGCTGGGGGAGCAAGCCGAAGTGGTCGCGCAGAAGTTGGTATTTGAGCTGCGCGCACGCGGAGTTCGCGTGGACATGAACTATAGCGGCAACATGAAAAAGCGCCTGACCCGTGCCAACAAGGTCGGCGCGCGACAGACGGTTATTCTAGGCGAGGACGAGCTCAACGCCGGGATCGCACTGGTCCGCGATATGGACGGCGGCGAGCAGCGCGAAGTACCGCTGGCACGACTGATTGAGGAATTGAGCGCATGAGTTCGCTGGTTTCAAAGCTCGAAACCGTCGTTCGCCGACACGAGGAAATCCAGGCCCTGTTGGCTGGTCACCCTGAACCAGGCGGCGCGGATTACACCAAACTGACCCGCGAATACTCGGAAATGAGCCCCATTGTCGAAGAGATGCGGGCCTTTCAGAAGTCGGTACAGGACCTCGAAGACGCTCGCGCGCTGGCGGACGAGGAAGACGACGCGGACATGCGCGCCATGGCCGAAGACGAAGCGCGTGAGTTGCAAGCCGAAATCGAGGCTGCTGAGCAGAGGATGAAGGTCTTGCTTCTCCCCCGCGATGAAGCAGACAGTCGCAACGCCATCCTCGAAATCCGACCGGGAACCGGCGGCGATGAGGCCGGACTGTTCGCGGGCGATCTACTGGCGATGTACCGCCGCTTTTCCGAGGTGCAGGGCTGGAAATTCGAAATTATGGAGATGAGCGAAAACGACGTGGGCGGGCTCAAGGAAGTCTCCGCGAAGATCAACGGCACTAACGTATTCGCAGCGCTCAAGTATGAGTCCGGCGTACATCGGGTCCAGCGCGTGCCCGCCACGGAGTCCGGCGGTCGCATTCACACCTCTGCGGCCACCGTCGCCGTGTTGCCCGAAGCCGAAGACGTGGACATCGAGATCAAGGCCGAAGACATCCGCATCGATACAATGCGCGCCTCCGGTGCCGGGGGACAGCACGTCAACACCACCGACTCCGCCGTGCGGATCACACACCTGCCAACCGGCATGATCGTCACCCAGAGCCAGAAATCTCAGCACCGCAACCGCGATGAAGCCATGCGGGTTCTGCGGGCGCGGCTCTACGAGAAGGCCCGCGATGAAGCCAACGCTGAACGCGCTGCGAACCGCAAGGGGCAAGTGGGCAGCGGCGACCGCTCCGAACGCATCCGCACTTACAACTACCCACAAGGACGGGTTTCTGACCACCGGATCAACCTGACACTGCACAAGCTCGACCGGATTGTGGCCGGCGATGGTCTGGGTGAAGTCATTGAGGCTCTGACAGCAGAAGATCAGGCAGCGCGGCTGGCTGAGCTGGGCGAGTAAGGGACCTTGGCGGCGGTCGTATTGGCGGCGTGGCTCCAAGAAGCGACGAGAGCGCTGGCCCCGGTCGCAGATCAGCCGCGAATGGAAGCTCGGCGGCTGGTTGAGTTTGCATGCGGCTGGGATCCCGGCCAGCAAATCGCCAGTCCCGACAGAACGCTTTCACCGGATCAATGCACCTGGCTCGCCGACGCAGTGCAACGGCGGCTGGAGGACGAGCCGCTGTCCCGGATTTTGGGGCGGCGGGAATTCTGGGGCCTGGATTTGAGCATCGCCGGCGCAACCCTCGACCCGCGCGCCGATACAGAAACACTCGTCGAGCTCGTGCTGGATACCTGCGCCAAGCGCACTCAGCCACCTGCACACATCCTCGATCTTGGGACGGGATCGGGCGCGATCTTGCTGGCACTGCTTTCGCACTACCCTGGCGCGACGGGTATGGGGATCGACCAAAGCCCAGAAACACTCGGCGTCGCACGGCAAAACGCGGCCAATTTGGGTTTTGCAGCACGCACAGAGTTTATCTTGGGAGATTGGCTGAGCGGGGTTGAGGGCCGTTTCGATCTCATTGTTTCCAATCCGCCCTATATCCCGACAGAAGATCTCTTAAACCTAGCGCGCAACGTGCGAGAATTTGACGATCCTGCGGCCTTGGATGGCGGTGCAGATGGCCTGGATTTTTACCGGCGAACGCTCGAGGAAGCCAAAAGCGTACTGAGCGAGGGCGGCTTGTTGGCCTTGGAAATCGGGGTGAATCAATGCCAGTCCGTCACTGAAATTGCTACTGGATCGGGGTGGCGTGTTATCGACCAGCGGGCAGACCTCGCAGGTATTCCGCGCGCGCTGGTGTTGATCGCTTGTTGATCGTGGCTTTTTCACTTGGAAATCTTGACGGCTAAGTCTAGGGTCCAGCGATCAGTGAGCCCAACACCTATTGAGCTCGTTTGGTCGAAACCGGCTTTCGGTCTCACTGCGGATGACAGATTTCCCGCTTGGTTTAAGTACAACCCCCGGACTGTTAACCGTTAGAAAATCACTTCCGCCGCAGGGCAAAGGAAACGAAATGAGGCAGGGTAACAACCGCCGTGGACGCCAGCCAAAGCAACAAAAGCAGGGGACGATCCCGACCCGGAATCAGGTTTTTGACTCCAATGGTCCCGACGTCCGCGTCCGCGGGAATGCGCATCAGGTCTACGACAAGTATTCCGCGCTAGCCCGCGAAGCAACCGCCGCTGGCAACCACATCCAGGCTGAGGCCTACCACCAGTTTGCCGAGCACTATTTCCGCCTGCACCTTGCTGCAACGGTCATGGGCGGTGGCAACACCAATCGGCGCAGTGGTGGTAACGCCAAGGACCAGTTCCCGCCAGAAGCGCTAGAAGACCCGCTGATTTTCCGGCCGGACATGCCCGAACCGCAGGAGCGAAACGAGCAGCAAGTGCGCGAAGACGGCGAAAGTAACGAAGGCAGCAATGATCGCCGCGAACGGCGCAACCGGGACCGAGATCGGGAGCGGGATCGGGGCGAAAAAGGCGATCGTGATGACCGCCGCCAACGCCGCGAACGCAAGCCGCGCAACCCGCAGGCGAACACCTCCGGCGGCGGCGGTGACGCCGCGCAAGTAGACCCGTCCGAGCAAGACCAGCCGGAGATCCCGCTGTTCCATGCCGGCATGGAAGCACCGGAAGGCGAAGCCATCGTCGAAAGCCGCGCCCCCAAGCCCGTCCCTGCCCCAACACCGATGGACGACACCAACGATTCAGAGACCTGATCCACCAAGGTTCTGATGCGCGACAAGGGCTCTGACCCTTGTGCGGGGCGTAAAATTCCCCATATCCAGATCATACCGCGCGCCGCAATGCGGGCGCGGACCAAACTCAGGTCAAGACACGCTGAACGCAGGTGATTTGACCAGATTTAGGAGATTGAAATGGATATTTCTCGCTTTACTGAGCGTGCACGCGCGATCCTGCAATCCGCGCAAGGACTGGCCACCGAACGCAGCCACCAGTTCATCACCCCAACCCACCTTGGGCTGAGCCTTCTAGACGACGAAACCGGCCTGGTCCCTCGTCTGATGAGTATTGCCAGTGTAGAGACCGAGCCGGCCCGAGCCGCGCTGCTGGCCGACCTTTCTGGCATGCCCAAAGTCTCTGGTAGTGGCGCTGAACAACTATTCTTGAACAAGAGCATGGGCGCAGTGGTCGCACGCGCTCAGAAACTTGCCAGCGAAGCCGGTGACCAGTTCGTCACCACGGACCGACTGCTGCAAGCCGTCATCGAAAGCAAAGACTCCCCCGCTGGCAAAGCCTTCCGCGATGCGGGGGCCGATGCCGTCAAAATGGCCGCTGCCATTGAATCTGTACGCAAGGGCAAAACGGCCGAAAGTGCCGCTGCCGAAGACGGCTTTGAAGCGCTGGAAAAGTACACACGTGATCTGACAGCTGATGCCGCCGAAGGCCGCCTTGACCCAGTCATTGGCCGCGAAGATGAGATCCGCCGCGCCGTACAGGTGCTGTCCCGCAGGACCAAGAACAACCCGGTCATGATCGGCGAGCCCGGCGTGGGTAAAACTGCCATCGTCGAAGGCCTCGCCCTGCGCATCATCAACGACGACGTGCCGCAAAGTATCAGCGGCAAACGCCTGTTGGTGCTGGATCTGGGCGCGCTGATCGCCGGTTCGAAGTACCGGGGCGAGTTCGAAGAACGCTTGAAAGCTGTTTTGAAAGACGTGGAGTCCGCCAACGGTTCAATCATCCTGTTCATCGACGAGCTGCACACGTTGGTGGGAGCTGGAAAAACCGACGGCGCCATGGACGCCTCGAACATGCTCAAACCCGCCTTGGCGCGAGGTGAACTGCGCTGCGTCGGCGCAACCACGCTGGATGAGTACCGCGAGTATATCGAAAAGGACCCTGCCCTGGCGCGGCGGTTTCAGCCCGTATTCGTCGACGAACCGGGGACCGAAGAAACCTTGTCGATCCTGCGCGGTATTAAAGGCAAGTACGAAACCCACCACGGCGTTCGGATTTCTGATGCGTCCCTGGTCGCCGCCGTGCAGTTGTCGGATCGTTATATCACCGATCGCTTTCTACCCGACAAGGCCATCGACCTGATGGACGAAGCCTCAGCCCAGTTGCGCATGGAGGTAGACACCAAACCCGCGGCGCTGGACGAAATCGACCGTCGGGTCGACATGTTGAAGATGGAGCAGTTTGCGCTTGAGAAAGAGGGCGACGCCGCGTCAAAAGAGCGGCTGAAGCTGCTGCGGGAGGAGCTGGCCGAGCTGGAAAAGCAGTCCGAAGACATGTCCGCCGAATGGAACGCGGACAAGGCCAAACTGGCCGAGGCCCAGGCCATCAAGGAAGATCTCGATGAGGCTCGCACCGCGCTCGACATCGCCAAGCGAACCGGCGACCTAGGCAGTGCAGGTGAGCTGCAATACGGCACCATTCCGACCCTGGAAGACAAATTGCAGAGTTTTGACGCGTTAGACACCGCCCAGGTGCGCGAAGTCGTCGGCACCGATCACGTCGCGCGGGTGGTCGCCCAATGGACTGGGATTCCGGTTGAAAAGATGCTGGAAGGCGAGCGTGAAAAGCTGCTGCAGATGGAGCAGGTGCTGGCCAAGCGCGTGGTCGGGCAGGAGGCTGCTGTCACAGCGATCTCCAAAGCAGTGCGCCGCGCCCGTGCCGGTCTGTCTGACCCAAACCGGCCCCAGGGCAGCTTCCTGTTCCTCGGCCCAACTGGCGTTGGCAAAACCGAACTGGTGAAAACGCTGGCGTCGTTCCTGTTCGACGATGACACGGCCATGCTCCGGCTGGATATGTCAGAATATATGGAAAAACACGCCGTCAGCCGCTTGATTGGCGCGCCGCCAGGTTACGTGGGTTACGAAGAAGGTGGCATTCTGACCGAAGCAATCCGCCGTCGGCCCTATCAGGTGATCTTGTTTGACGAAGTCGAGAAAGCGCACCCGGACATCTTCAACATCCTGCTGCAAGTGCTCGACGATGGCCGCTTGACCGACAGCCAGGGCCGAACGGTCGATTTCCGCAACACCATTATCGTGCTGACCTCGAACCTTGGTGCCAAGATCATGACACAACCGGGCGCTTCGTCGGTCGATGACGTGATCCAGGCTGAAGTGATGAAGATCGTGCGGCAGAGTTTCCGGCCCGAATTCCTGAACCGCCTCGACGAAACCCTGTTCTTCAACCGGCTTGCGCCAGAGGTCATGGATCTGATCGTTGAAATCCAGATGCAGGGCCTAGCGGACCGATTGGATGGCCGCGATATCGGAATGACTTGGACCGAAGCTGCCAAGCAGTGGTTGGCGCAGGAAGGCTATGATCCGCTCTATGGCGCGCGCCCGCTCAAGCGGGTGATCCAGCGCGTGGTGCAGGATCAGCTCGCCCGACAACTCCTCGACGGCAGCCTTAAAGCCGGAGACGCGGTGGTGGTTGATCAAGTCGGCTCGGCCATCATGGTTACCCAGGACGCTGAGGAAGAACTGGTCGCCTGATCGCCTGCACCATCAAACAAAAAAGGGGCTGCACCAGCATGGTACAGCCCCTTTTTTCGGCACGCCGAGGCCGTGATTAGCCCTTGGGCGCCACAACCGGCTTGGCGTCGTCCATCATGTTCAGCGTGTTGTCCCGCACGATTAAGAAGGACTTGCGCGCCGACCCTGCAAGCTTTTGTCCACGCGGCAGCTTGGACTTAACCGGGTCAATCTGCTTGCCATACTTTTTGATCTCATAGTGCAGGTGGTTACCTGTCGATGATCCGGTGGTCCCGACATAACCAATCACCTGCCCCTTCTTCACCCGCGAACCGACCCGCAGATTCTTGGGAAACCGCGACATGTGAGCGTATAGGGTTTGGTAGATGCCGTTGTGCTTGACGATGACATGCTTGCCGTACCCGCCGGAGTGGGTGCGTTTGGCCCTAACGAACCCATCGCCAGCGGCGAAGATTTTTGTGCCTTTGGCAGCGGCATAGTCAACGCCGCGGTGCGGCCGGACCTTGCCCGTGATCGGGTGCTTGCGGCGCGGGTTGAAGGGCGAGCTCATCCGGTAAGGCCGCGCCAGCGGCGCCTTCATCAGGGAGAAGGACGTCGCGCAGGATTGCTTGGCGTCCCGGTCAAAGTAGCCCGTCGAATTTTTTTGCTCGAACCGAAATACTTCACGCTTGCCGCCGCGCGTGTCTACGGAAACGTAGTGGATTTTTGGCGAATCAACGATCTTACCTTCTTCGGTCAACCGCGCATCAAACAGAACGGTGAACCGATCACCAATTTGGATGTCTTTGCTGAAATCCGTGGTGCACCGGTGGGTTTCGATGGCATTGGCGATGATCGAACCGGGCAAGCCCATGGCGCTGGCGTCTTTCCAGAAATTGTCCCTGATGGTGCCAGACGCGACCATCAACTCTTCGATGTAAACCGTTTCGTCGCGGTGAGCGGCAAAGCCCTGCGTGGTCCGTTCCACCGAAACCGTGATGGTTTCCGAGGGCTCAAAGTGCAGTGAGATCAGCCGCCCCGGCGCGCCGGGTTCGACCGAAGCGTCGAGATTAAACGACATAGGCCAGCCGGGCATGAGCTTGGTGAGGTCAAAGACACCGTTCACCGCACTGTTGATGGCGTTGACGTCAGAGCGGGCCAAACCTTGCTTGTTCAGGATCTTCACCAGATTGTCACCGCTTGCGATGGTGGCGTACTTGCGCAGCTCCAGCATGGCCGGCCGCTCCACCGCTCGCAGCTCGGAGGACATATTCATGCCAACGTGCTGCTCAGCGAACATCAGGTCGTTTTCGTCCAGCGGTTCTCGGATGCGAGAGAGAGACTTCTTGCCCTTGACCCGGCGGGTGAGGAAACTGAAGTCAAAGCCGCGTCGGCTGGACTGATCTTGCGAGACCGCACCGCCCACAGCCATGGTATTGGCTGCCGTTAGATTGCGCTCGTACCGAACAAGCGTGGAGATCCAATCTGCCTGCGCAGTGGTCGCCGTGCTGATGGTCAACAACAAAACAGATCCCGCGAGCACAATGCCCCTCAAGACGCCATCCCCTCAAAGACGTGCGCTCGTGGCCTCTGCCCCGTGTCGCACAAATTAACCTCAATCCCCCTGAGCCCTGGCTTAAGCCATACTTCTATGACCTGAATAGGGCTGCAAGCGCCCCCCGTTCCTGGGCGGTCTTTCCAAAGGCTCTCGGCAATCCAATTGCCACGCTACCACGCGCTTTGCGAGACAAATTATCGCCACCAAAGGCACACCAGTGGCCGCGAGTATCAAGCGTTATTCAAGTATTACCGTCGAACTTCTCGATTCACCAGAAACATTCGCATAAAACTCGGATGTTCGCGTCACAGGCCACGTTATTCCAAGCCTTGCAAATGGGTCCTGTCTGCCCTTGCGATCACGCCACAAGGTTTTTGATATTGGGCTTTGACAAGGCCGGAGGAGGGGCGTAAACCCCGCTCACTTCCGGCGCACAGACCGCTTCATTTGAAGCACTCACCGCGTCGGACGAGTTCTTTGACATTGTTGGTTAAGACAAAAAGAGAGGATGCGCGGCTGGCGCTGAGTTTTTGGATTTTTTGGGTTACGAGTGATCTGAGGAAGCTAAAGCTTTAAGCGTAGGCAAGTGCATCTTTGACACACGTTATGATCTAATCTCTTCGGGGATTGGAGTTAATAATTTGTTACGTCAATTCGGCCGGAGAGATCCGGTCAATTAAGAGGACTGGTCTGATACTTTTGGTATTGGATTGGTTAGATGCTTTGTGAACGATGAAGCTTTGGATTGAACTTGAGAGTTTGATCCTGGCTCAGAACGAACGCTGGCGGCAGGCCTAACACATGCAAGTCGAGCGCCCTGTTTAGGCAGGGAGCGGCGGACGGGTGAGTAACGCGTGGGAACGTGCCCTTTAGTTCAGGATAGCCACTGGAAACGGTGAGTAATACTGGATACGCCCTTCGGGGGAAAGATTTATCGCTAAAGGATCGGCCCGCGTTGGATTAGCTAGTTGGTGGGGTAAAGGCCTACCAAGGCAACGATCTATAGCTGGTCTGAGAGGATGATCAGCCACACTGG